>ENA-ORLW01000350-ORLW01000350.1-human-gut-metagenome-genome-assembly--contig:-NODE-350-length-69154-cov-10.396731_pt1 | contig 69154 bp, 71 predicted proteins | sample MGYA00243017_ERZ508829 | MGnify/ENA primary metagenome ERZ508829 (study PRJEB26277, sample SAMN04329776) | human gut metagenome | biome: human-associated habitat | host: Homo sapiens | place: USA...
TATTATCAAATTGCTTTAAATAATAATGTAATAGAAACTGTAGATGCATATGAAGATGCACAAAATATAATAGATGAAATAAAACAAGATGAAAAAAATAAGGATGTAGATTTAAAAATTATAGAGCAAACAACAAAAAGCGCAGAAGAGGTAAAAACAAACAGTGTAGAAGTAGCAAAAACAACTATTTCTAAAGCAGTTAATAATGAAACTAAAACACAAGATAGTGTTATAGGTGAAGTTCAAGGAATTAAAATAGCTGTTAAACCAATAAGTGGAATTATTACTTCAAGATATGGAGTAAGCAGTTCTATTAGAAGGTCAACTCATACAGGGTTAGACATAGCAGCTTCAAGTGGAACACCAATAAAAGTTATAGCAGATGGAACAGTAACTTTTGCTAAATATTCAGGTTCTTATGGAAATTTGGTTAAAGTAAGCCATGGCAATGGTGTTGAAACATGGTATGCACATACAAGTAAAATGTATGTAACAGTTGGGCAAGAAGTAAAAGCGGGAGATGTTATTGCAGCAGTTGGAAGTACTGGAAATTCAACAGGAGCTCATTTACATTTAGAAATAAGAATAAATGGAAACCACGTAAATCCACAAAATTATATATATAATAAGTAAAGATGTCTTATGACATCTTTTTTATAACTATGAAAAATTTGTATTATTTACAAAATATTATAACAGGTATATAATATTTTTTAGGAGGTGAAAGAATGAAAGAGTTAAAATTAAAAATAAATGGAATGGCTTGCGAAGGCTGTGAAAATAGAGTAAAATCTGCTTTATTATCAATAGATGGAGTTGAAAGTGTAGATGCTAATCATACTACTGGAATGGTAATAATAAATTTAAAAAAAGATTTAGATATTGCCCAAATTAAAGAAAAAATAATAGATATTGGGTATGATATAGTAGAGGGATAGATAATATGAAAAGTTTAATTTTATCAATTGATGGTATGACTTGTAGTGCATGCTCAAATGGATTAGAAAAATACTTAAATAAACAAAATGGAATATTTAATTCTAGCGTAAATTTAGTTATGGCAAATGCAACAATAACCTATGATGAAAAAATCCTTAATCAAGAAAAGATAGAAAAATATATAAAACAAGCAGGTTTTAAGAGTTTAGGGGTATTTAAAAAAATAAACACAAAAAAGAATAGTAAAAAAGAAAAAATACAATTTATTATTTTTACAATTTTAGCAATTATTCTAATGTACATTGCCATGGGGCATATGGTAGGTTTGCCAATTATTAATTTTTTAAGCCCACATAATAACCCTATAAACTATACAATGTGTTTATTAATTTTAGCAATTGCATTTTTAATATATGGATATGACATTTTAAAAAATGGATATAAAAACTTAATTCATAAAATACCAAATATGGACACATTAGTTGCAATAGGTGTTATAAGCAGCTTTGCATATAGTTTATATGGTGTGTTTATGATATTTAAAGGGAATTTGCATTATGTAATGAATTTATATTTTGAATCTTCAGCAATAATAATTTATTTTGTTAAACTTGGAAGGTATATTGATAAAATAAGCAAAGACAAAACAAAAGAGGCAATACAAAAGCTAGTTGAAATTACACCAAATCAAGCAATTATTGAAGTTAATGGAGTTCAAAAACAAGTAACTCTTGATGAAATAAAAAAAGGTGATATAGTAATTTCAAAAGCAGGAGATAAAATTGCAGTAGATGGAGAAATAATTGAAGGAAATGCACATTTAGACGAATCATTTATAACAGGTGAAAGTAAACCAGTAGCAAAAAACATTGGAGAAAAAGTAATTGCAGGAAGTTTAAATTATGATGGATTTATAAAATATAAAGCAGAAAGAATAGGAAAAGAATCAACCATATCAGAAATAGTAAAATTAGTTATAGAAGCAAGTAATACAAAAGCACCAATAGCAAAAATTGCAGATAAAATTTCTGGGTATTTTGTGCCAACAGTTATCGTAATTGCAATAATAACTTTTGTTTCATATTTGTTTTTAGGCTATGATATAAAAACAGCGTTAAGCACATTTATTACAGTATTGGTAGTTGCTTGCCCTTGTAGTTTGGGACTTGCAACACCACTTGCAATAGTTATAAGTGAAGGGCTATGTGCTGGAAATGGAATACTAGTAAAGAAAAGTGAAATACTAGAAAATGCTTCTAAAATTAATACAATAGTATTTGACAAAACTGGTACATTAACATATGGAAAATTAAAAATTTCAAAAATATATAATTATAGTAATATTCCACAAAACCAGTTAATGAAAATGGTAGGAAGTATAGAAGAAAAATCAACACACCCAATAGGAAAAGCTTTTATGGACTACATGGTAGAAAATAAAATTGAAAAACTAAATGTGGAAAATATGCAAAATATTGCAGGATACGGAATAATTGGAACAATTAATAATGAAAAAATAATATTAGGAAATAGAAAAATAATTGAAAAGTTTTCTATTGAAAATAATCATTTAAAAGATGAAGAAGATTTAGCTTTAGATGGAAATAGTATTGTTTATGTTGCAAATGAAAATAAAATTTTAGCTTTAATTGGTGTTAATGATGTTGTAAGAGAAAATGCTAAAGATGTTATTAAAGAACTAAAAAAATATAATGTAAAAACAATAATGCTAACAGGAGATAATAAGCAAACAGCAGAGAAAATAGGTAAAGAGCTTGAAATAACAGAAGTAATTTCGAATGTTTTGCCATCTCAAAAGTCTGATACTATAAAAAGCCTAAAAGAAAATGGGAATAAAGTTATGATGTGTGGTGATGGTATAAATGATAGTCCTGCACTAACAAATGCAGATATTGGAGTAAGCGTAAAAAGTGGAACTGATATTGCAATGGATTCAAGTGATGTTATTTTAACGAAAAATGATTTATATTCAATATTAAAATTAATAAAAATTAGTGAAAAAACAGTTAAAAATATAAAGCAAAATTTATTTTGGGCATTTTTTTATAATTGTTTGATGATACCTGTTGCTATTGGATTTTTTAAACCATTAGGAATTTCTATAAATCCTATGATTGCAAGTTTAGCAATGGTGTTTAGTAGTTTAACAGTAATTTTAAATGCTTTAAGACTAAAAAAACTAAAAATTTAAAAATTATATATGTTAAAAAAGTTTATATAAAAATAAGTAAAAGTAATTGAGGTAAAATTTACTTCAATTACTTTTATTTATTTTAAAGAATAATACAAATTAATCCACCAGAACCTTCATTAACAATTCTTTCTAATGTTTCTTGAAGTTTCATTTGAGCATCTTCTGGCATTTTTGCAAGCTTTGTTTGAAGTCCTTCGTTTACAAGTTCATGTAAGCTCTTTCCAAAAATATTAGATTCCCAAATTTTTTTAGGGTCATTTTCAAATTCAGAAAGAAGATAATTTACTAATTCTTCAGATTGTTTTTCAGATCCAACAATTGGTGAGACCTCGGTTTGAATATCAGCTTTAATCATATGTATGCTAGGTGCTGTTGCTTTTAGTTTAACACCAAATCTAGAACCTTGTTTTACCATTTCTGGTTCATCCAATATAAGTTCATCCATAGAAGGAGTAACTATACCATAACCTTTAGCATTTACTTCTTCTAAGGCATATGCAATTTTATCATATTTTTTCTTTGTTTTAGAAAGACCAGAAATTATGCTAAATAAGTCACCTTCATTTGTCATTTCTACACCTGTGATTTCAGAAAGAACCTTATAAAATAGATTTTCTTTTAAAGTAATAGAAACATTAACATTTCCTGTACCTAATTCAATACTAGTTATAGATGTTTTTTCAATAATTTCAGTTTGAGAAATAGAAGCAGTAGCAGAAGATACTTCTTTTAAAATATTTATATTAGAAAATGCATTTTTTATTTCATTATATAGTTCTGTTTTTAATGGATGAGAAAAATCTAAACCATCAATCCATCTTGGGAATTTTATATTAATTTGCTCAATAGGAAATTCATATAAAATTTTAGAAAACATGTTATTTATATCATCAATAGAAAGTTGTTCACAGTTTGTAGGAAGAACAGTACAACCATATTTTTCACTTAATTTTTCAGAAAGCTTTGTTGTATAGTCAGAGCTTGGATTATTAGAATTTAAAATTATAACAAATGGTTTGTTTAAAGCTTTTAATTCAGAAACAACACGTTCTTCGGCTTTAATATAATCTTCCCTTGGAATGTCTGTTATTGAACCATCTGTTGTAATTAAAACTCCAATTGTAGAATGTTCTTCAATTACTTTTTTAGTTCCAATTTCTGCAGCTTTTTCAAATGGAATTTCTTGGTCAGACCAAGGAGTTTTAACCATTCTTGGCATATCATCTTCTAAATATCCAATTGCATTATCAACTAAATAACCAACACAATCAACAAGCCTTGTTTTAAATTTTAAATTATTGTCTAGTGTAATTTCAATTGCCTCATTTGGAACAAACTTTGGCTCTGTTGTCATTATTGTTTTACCGCCAGCACTTTGTGGAAGTTCATCTTTTGCTCTTTCTTTTTTGTATTCATTATCAATATTAGGAATTACTAATAAATCCATGAATCTTTTAATAAATGTTGATTTTCCTGTTCTTACAGGTCCTACAACTCCTACATAAATGTCACCTTGTGTCCTACTACTTATATCTTGATATAGACCTATATTTTTCATCTATATACCTCCTTTAATTTCAAGAAAAATGTTTGTACTAAATAACTTTAATTAATTTATATTGGCAAGAAATTAAGAATATGACAAGTTTTTAAAAATAATTGCTAAATTAAAAATTATGTGATACAATAGCAAATGTTAAAATAGAAACATATTATGTAATAAATAAAAATTGAAAGGAATGAAAACTAGTATGAACGATATAGAAAAAGCAAAAGAAATATTAAACCAATATAATCAATGTCATGTTGCTAGTTTATTCGATAAAATAGATAAAGCAAAACAAGAAGAATTAGCAAAACAGGTATTAAATATAGATTTTCATAAAATAGTAGAATTGTATGATAATACAAAAAAAGAAATCGAAATAAAAGATAAAGAAATTAAACCAATAGAATATTTAGATAAAGAAAAAATGTCTAAAGAAGAAAAAGAAAAATTTGATAATTTGGGAATAGATGTTATAAAAAAAGGACAATATGCTGTTGTAACTATGGCAGGAGGACAGGGAACAAGATTAGGACATACTGGACCTAAGGGAACTTTTAAATTAGACGTATATGGTAAAGGAAAATATTTATTTGAAATTTTAGCAGAAAATTTAAAAGAAGCCAATAAAACTTATATGGTAACAATCCCATGGTACATAATGACAAGTAGAGAAAATAACAAAATGACAAGAGACTTTTTAGAAAAAAATAATTATTTTGGTTATGATAAAAATGCAGTTACAATTTTTATACAAGGCGAATTACCATTAGTAGATGTTAATGGAAAATTTTTGATAAGCAAAGAAATGAAAATAAAAGAAGCATCTGATGGAAATGGTGGAACATATGCATCATTACGTTCTAGCGGAGCTTTAGCAAATATGAAAGAAAGAGGAATTAAGTGGGTATTTATTGGAAGTGTAGATAATGCGCTTCTAAAAATGGTAGATACAACTTTGTTAGGAATGGCAATAGATAAAGGCTATGAAATTGCATCAAAGTCTGTTGTTAAGGCAAACCCAAAAGAAAGAGTTGGAGTATTTTGCAAAATGAATAATCATCCAAAGGTTATTGAATATACAGAACTTCCAGAAAAAATGGCAGAAGAAATTGACCAAAATGGAGAACTTAAATATGGTGAATCACACATAATGTGCAACTTATTTACAATTGATGCTATAGAAAAAATAAGTAAAGAACCATTAATGTATCATAGTGCATTTAAGAAAAATTCATATATTGACGAAAACGGAAAAGAAGTAATTCCAGAAGAGCCAAATTCATATAAATTTGAATCATTTATTTTCGATGCCTTTGAATTTTTTGATGATATAGCAATTATGAGAGGAAAAAGAGAAGATGACTTTGCACCAGTAAAAAACAAAGAAGGAGCAGATAGCCCTAAAACAGCCAAAGAACTTTATGAAAAATACTGGGAAAAACATGGAAAAAAATAATCAAGGAGTTTAAAAATGGAAGAAGTTAAAATTAAAAATTTATATAATTTAAATGAAACAATAGCTGCAAAAGTATTTGAAGGTGTAACATATCCTTGGGAGGTTTTACCTAAAATAAGTGATTTTATAATACAATTAGGAAATACATTAGATTTAAATGATTATGATAAAATAGAAGACAATATTTGGATTGCAAAATCTGCAAAAGTTGCACCAACTGCTTTTATTGCAGGCCCAGCAATTATTGGAAAAAATGCGGAAATAAGACACTGTGCATTTATTAGAGGAAATGCTATTGTTGGAGAGAATGCTGTTGTTGGTAACTCAACAGAATTAAAAAATGTAATATTATTTAACAATGTTCAAGTTCCTCATTATAATTATGTGGGTGATTCAATATTAGGTTACAAAGCACATATGGGAGCAGGATCTATTACATCAAATGTTAAGTCAGACAAAAAACTTGTAGTTGTAAAAAATGGAACTGAAAGAATCGAAACAGGGCTTAAAAAATTTGGCGCTATGATTGGTGATAATGTTGAGGTTGGATGTGGTTCAATTTTAAATCCAGGTACTGTAATTGGAATAAATACTAATATTTATCCGTTATCTTCAGTAAGAGGAGTAGTTGCAAAAAATAGTATTTACAAAAACCAAAATGAAATAGTAGATAAAAAATAATAATATATAATTGCTAAATTTATATAAATTAAGTAATAAAAAAATAAAAAACCAGCATTTTAATATAATAAAATGCTGGTTTTGTGTTCCTAAAAATCTAAAAAATTAAAAATTGTAGTATCATTGTTGTTACTTTTATAGATATTTTTTTGTGTAATTCTTTTAATTATGCAACTTTTTTTAAAAATAATATTATCTATTAAGTATAATTGCAATTATAATAACGAAAGGAGTCTAGAAGTGGAAGAATTATTGAATAAAGCAATATTAGGAGATAAAAATGCTTTTTCTTTAATATTTTTACAATTGCAAAATGATTTATATAGAATAGCCTTATCAAAAACTAAAAATAAAGAAGATGCATTAGATGCAATACAAGAAACGATGATTATTACTTACAAAAATCTTAATAATTTAAATTCTAAAAGTTCGTTAAAGGGTTGGATTATAAAAATTTTAATTAATGAATGTTATAAAATTCATAACAAAAAAAATAAGACAAAAATTTTATCTATTCAAGATTCTAACTTTTATGAAAATATTAAATTAGATGATACATATTATCTTAATTATATAGAAAGTAGTATAGAATTTAATGAACTTATAGAGTGTCTTAATGATAAAGAAAAAATTATTATGATTTTATATTATAACAATCTGTATACTACAAGGGAAATATCAAATATATTAGAGATTAAAGAAAATACTGTAAAAAGTATTGTAAAAAGAGCAAAAAATAAAATAAAAAATAATTTGAAAGGAGAAGACTATGAAAAAACTTATAAATAAATTAATTTCAGGTTCCTTAACTTCTAAAAGTAATATTCCAAAGGAATTGGGGAAGATGATAGTTTATACTTCTAATGAATTATATGATAGGGAAAAAACAAAAGAAATAAAACCTACTTATAGAAATTATTATAAGATTTTAGCTGGTCTATGTGCAAGTGTTATTTTAACAACAGGAATTGTTTTTGCAAAAGATATTGACAGATATATTAAAACTTTATTTAACTTAAGTGAACATGGTATAGGAGAACAACAAATTGAGTCTGCAATTTCTGATAATTATATTCAATATGATTCTAGCAAATATATTAAATCAAATGATATATCATATAAATTGGAATATACATTATTAAATGATATTAATATGATATTTTCAATAGATTTTATTACTGATTTTAATATAGATGAATTTACTGATTTGGCTATATCAGGATTGCAAATAAAAGATGAAAATGGAAATCAAATATTTATAGATAGTGAAGATGAAAAAATATGGACAAAGAATATTGCTACTTGTATGTTTTATAATAAAATAGAAAGAACCAAGGAGGGGTTTAAAACTTCTGTTACTCTTGTTGCACCGAAATTTCCTAATATAAATTGTATTTATATTAAGTTTGATAAAATTACATTATATACTTTAATAAATGGAAAGACCGTAACAAAAGAAATTGAAGGTAATTATAACTTGAATTTAAATATTGATAATAAATTTAATAATAGAAGCATAATTAATTATAGGTTTAATTTGATACAAAATGATATTGACTTAAATTTAGAAAGAGTAATTTTAACTAATACTGGATTGGGCATAACATTTGATAGTACTGATTATGGAAGTGTTGGTTATAAATTCGAATTATTTGACAATATGAAAAATAAGATATATTCAAGTACAAATGCTATAAATAGTATTGGGAATTCTGATAAATATTTTACATGGTTAGATACTAATGAGGATATTAAAAATTTGGATAGTTTTATATTAAATGTATCTAATTCGGAGGGGAAAGTGTCTTCATTTATTATATTAAAAAAGTAGACAGTAAATTATACTGTCTACAGAAAAAACAAGAAGACTAAATTATTAAATATTATTAATTAAATAAACGTATAATTAGTTCCATGAATACATTTTCATGTTTACAGTTGCTTTTACGCTACCGGGATTGGTATAGTATATAAATTGAACTCTATGATTACCATTGTAACCCATATCAATCCAATCAACTTTTGCACTGGAATTACCTGCAATGTTGTCAGACCTGATACGACTTCCATCAATCCAGGTTTCTATACGTACATAATTTGCAGAAGTATTGCTAATGCTTACTTCATAAGCTAAATACCGGCTATCCATTGTTCTTATACTTCCTCTATTGCTACCTGTAAAGGTAAATGCAGCAGGATCAATATATGAATAAGGCATGATGCCGTCTGCCTTGACAATAGTAACAATATCTCCTTCAGAAGAAAAATTGTTATTTTTATTTGGTTCTAAGGCAAATGTAGGAATGACAGCAGTTACGATAGTTAAAGCCAGTACTGTCAGAATTGTTGTTAATTTTTTTAATATTTTTTTTGTCATAATGTTTACCTCCTAGTGGTCTTCTTGTTTTTAGAACATTTGATACATAAATATAACTTGTATCATATAAAAGTTCTTAATAAAATATTAACATATAAAAACATTTATGTTTTAAAAAGTAAAAAAAAGTAAAAAGAAAAAAACTGAAAATGCAACTAAAACATCCTTATTTATTATCTTAATAATATAATAGATTATAAGTAATATTAGGGATGGAAAATGATAGAGATATTAATTGCTGAAAATAGCATTTATTACACAAGGGATTTAATTAATAACATAAATAAAAAAAATACATATACAAGATTGTGTGCTATAGCAACAAATGACGAGGAAATTATAGAGGGATTACAACAAAATAAAGTTGACATTATATTGTTAGATTTAGAGGTGTTGGAACTAGGAGGATTTAAACTATTAAATAAATTATCAAGGCAATATAGTGATAATTATAAAAAATCTGTAATAGTAATATCTAATGATAACAATAATTTCAAAATAATTAGAAATAATCCATGTGTATATAGTTGCGTAAACAAAATAAAAGGAATAGATAATACTTTAAATGAAATACAAAAACTAGTAGAAATAAAACAAAAGGAAAAAATAAAAAATACTTTTGAGGAAAATGTTATACATGAAATATCAAAATTAAATTATAATTTATCATATAAAGGAACAAAGTATTTAATTGAAAGTGTAATGTTAATTTGGAATAAAAAAGACATAGAAAATATTAATTTAAAAAGGGATATATTTCCAGTAATTGCTAAAAAGTACAATAAAACAGTTAATAATATTAAAATAAATATAAATAATGCTACTGAAATAATGTTTTATGATTGTCCACAATATAAATTAAATGATTATTTTGGATATAAAATTACAAATAAACCCAAAGTAAAATTAGTAATTTGTACCATTTTACAAAAACTATATGGTAGTATCAAAAAATAGTTTTTAGTTTATGAAAAAAACCAGCATTTTAATATATTAAAATGCCGGTTTTTTGGTTCCTAAAAATCTAAAAAATTAACAATTGTTACATAGTTTGATTTCCAGGTAGAAAATAGTCAATTACACCGTAAATTAAAGCTCCTATTATAGCAGCCATCCATGAAATAGAATATCCTGCTACAAAGAATTGTGTTACATATAAAGTAATTGCTGCAAGTGCAAAACCTACAAACCCTTTACCAAATGGACTAGCATGCAAACCAGTAAATTTAACAATTAAATAATCTATTACTGTTAATACGACTGCTGCAATTACTAAAGTCCAAAAATTATTTATAGTAAATCCAGGTGTAAAAAATGCTGTAATTGCAAGAACTATAGCAGCTCCAACCAATCTTCCAATAATTTGCCAAGCTGTAGATGCTCCACTAGCACTATTACTTTGAGTATTATTTGACATAAGTTTAACCTCCTTAGTTTGAAAATTTTAAATAGCAAAATTTTTCAAGGTTCTAAAATTATTATTAACAATAAATAATTTATTATTCAAAAAAAATAGTATAAATTATATAAAATTTGTAAAAAATATTTAAAAAATAAAATTTTTAAATTTATTTATATAAATCGGGAGAGATAAAGATGTTAATTACTTTTTTTAGAGCAATAGTTTTATATATTATAGTATTAGTAGTTATGAGATTAATGGGAAAAAGAGAAATTGGTCAACTTCAACCATTTGAACTCGCAATATCAATTATGATTGCAGATTTAGCATCAATTCCAATGACAGAAATAGGAATACCAATTACAAATGGAATTATACCAATTTTAGGGTTACTTATAATGCATTTAATAATATCTATCATAAATATGAAAAGTATAAAAGCAAGAGAAATTATATGTGGGAAGCCACGAATTTTAATATATAGAGGAAAAATAGACGAAAAAGCCTTAATAAAAGAAAGATTTACAATAAACGAGTTAGAAGAGAGGCTAAGAGGAAACAATATAATGAATTTGGGAGATATTGAATATGCAATACTTGAAACAAGTGGCCAAGTTACAGTAATTCCTAAACCAGAAAAAAGAAATGTAATAGCAGAAGATTTAAATATAACACCTGAATATGAAGGAATATCATATGACTTGGTTGTAGATGGAAAAGTAATGAACAAAAATTTAAAGAAAATAGGCAAGGACTATAATTGGTTAAAAAAAGAAGTAAGAAAGTTTAATATGAATCCAGAGGAAGCATTAATTGTAACTTATGATGGAAAAGGACAAATATTTTGCCAGAAAAAGGAGAATTAAAAATGTATAAGGAAACTATAATTTGTACAGTTATTATTGTATTAATAATAATTGGAAATATTATAACTCAAAAATATACAAAAACTTCTGTTGAAGGAACATCAGCTACTTTAACAGAATTAAGGGAAGAAATAACAAAAGAAGATAATGAAATAAATGGAAATGAAGCTAAAGAAAAAATTGATGAAATTCATGAAATGTGGGACCAAAAACATGATTTATTGGCTTATTATATAGAACATGATGAACTTGAAAAAGTTGAAACAAACCTTACAGGGTTAAGAAGTTTTATTGAAAGTAAAGAGTATTCAGATGCATTGGCAGAACTAGACAAAACCGTATTTGTATTAAGACACATAGAAGACAAAAATAAATTTAATTTACAAAATGTATTTTAAAATAGACAATAGACAAGGGGACGGGGTTTTTGTCTTAAGCTTTTCGAGGCTATTTTAAATTATACTTTATAAAATAAAAAAATATTAAAAATAAAATTTTATTGTTCAAATAATTATCGTAGAAATTTTAAATTAATTTTATGGCTCCCTTCCATCAGGAGATGAACACTTTCCATAAAATTAATATAAAAATTTCTAACTCAATTATTTTCAATTCAAAAATTTTATTTTTAATAATTTTTTTATTTTAATCTATTTCTTTTAAAAGTCTCGAAAGCTTAAGACAAAAACCCCGTCCCCTTGTCTATTTCTCATTTTGATTTATTTTTGCATATTTTTTTAGTTTTTCATAAACTAAGTAATTTATTGTTCCAGCAGGGAATTTTCCATTTTTGTCTTTTCTTCCAGCAGGGACTCCTGTTAAAATTTCTATTCCTTCTTCAATAGTAGATACAGAATATATGTGGAATTGATTATTTTTAACAGCCTCAACAACTTCAGCTGATAGTTGTAAATTATTTACGTTTTGAATAGGTATCATTACTCCTTGATCACCAGTTAGCCCACGCATTTTACATATTTGGAAAAATCCTTCTATTTTTTCATTAACACCACCAATTGGTTGAATTTGACCTTTTTGATTTACAGATCCAGTAACAGCTAATGATTGATTTATTGGGATTCCAGATAGGCTTGATAATAGGGCATATAGTTCTGTACTAGATGCACTATCTCCATCAACTCCATTATATAGTTGCTCAAAACAAATACTTGCAGTTAGGCAAAGTGGCATGTCTTGTGCAAACATTTCTCCTAAGTAGCCGGTAAGAATAAGAACACCTTTTGAATGTGTTGAACCTGACAATTCAACTTCTCTTTCTATATTTACAATTCCATTTTTTCCTGTATAAGTGTTTACTGTTATTTTTGCAGGTTTACCAAATGTATAATCTCCTATTGATAAAACAGTTAAACCGTTAATTTGTCCAACTTCAAATCCAGATGTGTTTATTAAAAGAGAATTATCTTTTATCATTTGAGTATATCTTGCATCATATTTTTTAACTCTTTCAATTCTTTTTTCTAATGCTTTATCTACAAATTCGGCTGTTACAATTTTAGATTTGGCAATTTTTGCCCATGTTGCTGCTTCACCAATAATTTGTGCTAAATCATTAAATCTTGTTGAAAGTTTTTTATGACTTCCTGCAAGTTTTGAAGAATATTCTATTATTCTTGCCATTGCATATTTGTCAAGAGGTGGTAGCTCTTCTTGTAGGCAAAATCCATGAACAAACCTTGCAAGTTTTAATGCATTTTCATTGGTTAAAGGTGCATCATCTTCAAATTCTACTTTTATTTTAAATAATTTTTTAAAATCAGAGTCCATTGCTAAAAGAGTATGATATATATCACTATTTCCAATAAGTATAACCTTTAAATCTAATGGAATAGGCTCTGGTTTTAAAGATACCATAACCATAGATGAACGTTGGTCTTGAGCATTTTCTATTGTAACTTCCTTAACTCTTAGAGCTTTTTTTAATGCTTCATAACATATTCCGTTTGAAAGCAAATCCTCTGCTTGGAATATAATATAACCACCATTTGCTTGTTGTAATAGACCAGATTTTAACATTGTATGGTCTGTTTTTAATGTACCATAATAATTTTCATATTCTAATTGTCCAAAAATATTATGATATGAATAATTTGAATCCATAATTACAGGAGCGCCTTCACGATTTGAATTATCAACAAAAAGGTTTACTCTATAATTTAAACAAGGGTCAGCCTTTTTGGGAACAGGACCTTGAGTAGGGTGTTGACTTTTTGTTTCATCTTCTAAAAAGTAAGGAATATTTTTTAATACATCTTGTTTAACATCATTTAAGAATTTATTAATTTTTTTATTTCTTTTATATTTTGATTTTAAAAAGTTAATATGAACATTTACTGTAAGAAGTGCAATGTTTGATTGCCATTCTGATATTTTCTTGTCAGATTGACGTTCAATGTCTTTAATTTTTCCAATAACTGTCATAATTTGTTCTTGAACTATAACAGATTTTTCTTCGTATTCTTTTTTAATATTTTCGTCTAATTTATCAAATTCTTCTTCTTCAATATTTTTGCCATTAACAATTGGCATCATATAAATACCATTTTGAGCAGATTTTACTTGGAAATTATATTTTGATGCGTTTTTGTTAAGTTCATCCATTAAGTTTTCTCTTTTTTCTTCAAATTCTTTTTTTATTAAAGCTTTCTCTTTTTCAAAGTCATCTGCATTAAATGTTTTTTGAATATCTTTTTTAATTTCTTTTATAAACCCATCCATAGATTCTTTAAATTCTTTTCCTTGACCTGCTGGTAAAGAGACACTTATTGGAGCATTAGGATCATCAAAATTGTAAATATAACACCAATCATTAGGAGTTTTTTTCTTAGATGCAACTTGTTTTAAATAATTTTTAGTATACATTGTTTTTCCAACTCCACTTGGACCCTCAAGGTAAAGGTTATAACCTTTTACATCAATTTGAATTCCAAATTCTAAAGCGCTTATTCCTCTGTCTTGACCAATTCCTGTTGTTATTGATTCAAGTTCTTCTGTTGTTGTAAAATCAAATATGTTTGGATTGCATGTCATTTTTAAATCTTTATAATTTAATTCATTTTTATTTTTCATTAGTTTCCTCCATGTTTTTCTTAGTATTTCCTTGTGTATAAGATATAAACATATTTTATATTAGTTAAATAAATTTGTAAAGGATTTAAAATTAAAAATTTTAAAAAATGTAAAATAAAAATTGAACACTTGGTATAAACGACATAAAATCTCTTGCAATATTATACAATTAAATATATAATAGTAAAAAATTATTACTTATAAATAGGTGAAATTATGAATAAAACAAAAAGAAAAATATTTGAAGCATCTATGAAATTGTTTGCTGAAAAAGGCTATGATGCTACAAGTATAGAAGAAATAACAGCAACTGTTGGAGTTGCAAAAGGAACATTATATTATCATTTTTCAAGTAAGGAAGAAATATTTAATTTTTTAGTAGAAGAAGGAATTAAACTTTTACAAAATAGTATAGACATAAAAACTTCAAAATTGCCAAACTATATAGATAAATTAAAAGCTATAATTTTAATACAAATTAAGATTGTTGTAAAATATGAAGATATAATTACAATTTTATTAACACAGTTTTTAGGTAAAAAAGCTAGAAACCAGAAATGTCAAAAATTAGTATATGAATACATAAATAAAATTGAAGAGATTGTAAAGGAAGGTATAAAAAAAGGACAAATAAAACAAGGAAATTCTCAAGCAATAGCATCAGAAATTTATGGATTAATATGCTCATCACTTGTTTATAAATTAAGAAACAATGGACAAATAGAAATAATGAAATTATATAAAGAATTTGAAAATACAATTATACAAGGCTTAAAAATAGATGAAAAGGGGAATAAATAATGAGAAAACCAGTACATGAATTTATGAAATTTGAAAATATTAAAGACATGTTACAAAAAACAGGTGAAAAATATGGCCAAAGGCCAGCTTATAAATTTAAAACAGAAAAGCCAAATGAATTTAAAATAATAACACATAAAGAATTTAGAGAACAAATAAATGCACTTGGAACAGCTTTAATAGATATGGGGTTAAAAGACAAAAAAATTGCTGTAATATCAGACAATAGATATGAATGGGGATTAGCATATTTAGCAATAGTCGCAGGAACTGGTGTTGTAGTTCCTCTTGATAAAGCGCTTCCAAACAATGAAATAGAAAGTTTAATAAAACGTTCAGGAGTAGAAGCAATATTTTATTCTAATAAATATGATGAAATAATGAACAAATTAAAACAAGAAAATAGCACACAAATAAAATACTTTATTTCTATGGATTTAACTGAAAAAGAAGGGGACATATATTCTGAAACCGAACTTGTAGAAAAAGGAAACCAACTTATTAAAGAAGGAAACAGAGAATTCTTGGATGCTAAAATTGACAATGAAAAAATGGGAATAATGTTATTTACATCTGGAACAACAGCTATGTCAAAAGCTGTAATGTTATCACATAAAAATATAGTAAGTAATTTAATGGATATAGCGGCAACAATAAAAGTAGACGAAAATGATGTATTTTTATCATTTTTACCACTTCATCATACATTTGAATGCACAGTTGGATTTTTATATCCAATTTCAAAAGGTTCTGCAATAGCATTTTGCGATGGAATAAGACATATTGCAGAAAATATAAAAGAATATCAAGTTTCAGCTATGATTTCTGTTCCTATACTTTTTGAAGGAATGTATAAAAAAGTTATGAAAGGCATTGAAAAAAAAGGAAAATTAGAAACATTGAAAAAAGGAATGAAACTTTCTAACTTCTTATTAAAGTTTGGTATTGATATAAGAAAAAAATTATTTAAAGAAGTTCATGATACATTAGGGGGACATTTAAGACTACTTGTTGCTGGAGGAGCTGCATTAGACCCAGAAGCAGAAAAAGGATTTAATGACTTAGGATTTACAATGTACCAGGGCTATGGACTTACAGAAACCTCACCGGTTATTGCATCAGAAGATGATAAATATAGAAGATTAGGTTCTATAGGAAAGGCATTTCCAAGTTTAGATGTTAAATTAGACAATATAAATGAAGAGGGTATTGGAGAATTAATGGTAAAAGGCCCAACTACAATGATTGGTTACTACAACAATGAAGAAGCAACAAAAGAAACTATAGAAAGTGATGGCTGGTTACATACAGGGGACCTAGCAAGGATTGATAAAGATGGTTTTATTTTTATTAGTGGAAGAAAGAAATTTGTTATTGTCCTTAAAAATGGAAAAAATATATATCCAGAAGAATTAGAAGCACTTGTAAACAAAATTGAAGGAGTAAAGGAATCATTTGTATTTGGAAAGCCAGAAGATGATGGAGATTATAAAATTTCTGTTAAAATATTATATGATAAAGATATATTGGAAGAAAAGTATAATGCAAAAAATGATGAACAAGTAAAAGATGCATTATGGCAAGAAGTAAAAAAAATAAACAAAACAATGCCAGCTTACAAATATATAAGAGAGTTATACATAACACAAGAAGAATTTATAAAAACTACAACACAGAAAATAAAAAGAAACGAAGAAATGAAAAGAATATAATTAATAGTATAAAAATAGAAGGTTATAAAATTATATTGTCTAACTTTTTTAGGTTCAGTACAAAATAAGCTTCTATTTTTTTTGCAATATTGGTAAAAACCTAGGGAAATAGTAGTTACAATTTCTATATTCTTCCAAGGACTTTACATTAAATTTCAATAAATACTAATATACTTAAAAAGAAATTAGAAAAATATTGCTTGACAAATGTAACATAAATGTAATATTATTGTAACAAAAAAGTAAAGAAAAAATGAAAAAATCCTATTGTAGTTTTTTGCCTAATAATGTATAATAATAAGTGAAATTAAGATAAAAAGCAAATATGCGTAGGATAAAGGAGGGAAGTTTACAATGTCTAGATCTGGCATAGTAAACGTGAGAATGGTTATCACGGAAGAAAAAATATTATCTAATATAGAAAAAGTGCAAAAACTAATAAATCCAAACAGCAAAAAGCAAATAGTGCAACTAGAGGAAGATACTTATTTTAAGGATTTAATTGAATCAGTAAAAACATATTTAATTGAATACCCAAAAAAGAAAAACTTTCCTGCAAGTGTTTATAAAGCTGCTTACGGATTAGTAGAATATGCAACAAATCAATTTGAAGAAAATACAAAAAAAATAGAAGAATTAATTAGACAAAGGGAACAAAATATATCACTAGCTGGTGATTTAAAAGATTTAATAGAAGTAGTTGAAGAAAAAGAAAAAAATTGGAAAGAACAAGTAAAAAATGCTGAGGGTTCAATGCCTGAAGATATTATAGAAACATTAAATATAGTTGGAAAATGCAAAGATGTTGAATCTGAAGAATACAAAGATGCAATGAAACTATTAAATGCAAGAGTAAATAACCTAGAATCTAATTTACATATAGAAATTGATATGGAAAGAATTGAAGATAGATCAAAAGCATTAAGCTATATTGGTATAGAAGTAGCAGATGCACTTAAATCAATTCCAACACCAGTTGAAGAAGTAGAACAAAATATAGTAGAAGAAGTTGCAGTTCAAGAAGCTGAAACAGTTCAAGGACAACTTGCTGCACAAGAACAATATATGCAAGAAACAACATTTGAAGCAAAACCTACATTATGGCAAAAAATTAAAAATAGCAAAGTTGGTAGAGCAATTAGATATATTACAAAGATAAGATTAAGATTAGAAGTACCAGCAGGTCTACCAGAAGGTTCAACTCAACAAAACAATTAATTAGTAAATTATAAATGAAGTTAGATTACTCAGTCTAACTTCATTTATGTTTTAATTTATGCAAAATTAATTAATTTTTTTAAATTATAAAATTTTTTACATTAATTAGTCTAAATATATATTTGATGAATTGTAATAATTACAAAAAATAAAATATTTTTTAGAAAAGTATTGACAAGCTTAAAAAAATAGTTTATACTTTATCTTGCGTTAAGCAAGAAAATGACTATGCTCCCTTAGCTCAGTTGGTCAGAGCAACCGGCTCATAACCGGTGGGTCCAAGGTTCGAATCCTTGAGGGAGCACCATTTTTTTATTTAATATGGGTAGGTGGCCGAGTGGCTAAAGGCGGCAGACTGTAAATCTGTTCTCATTTGAGTACGATGGTTCGAATCCATCCCTGCCCACCAATGACGTATCTGTTCGAACTAATAAAACAGATAGATACAAAAATCAATCAGAAAATAAATCTGGTTGATTTTTTTGTTGTCTAAAAACAATATAAAAATCATCCAAATGAAAGGATGGTGTTAAAATTGAAAATAATTAAACAAGAACTACAATTTGAAGAATGTCTAAAACAAAGACTTGAATTTATATGTGAATTTGCTAAAGTTACCCCTACTTTTATAAATGGTAGCATTAGGAAATTAGAAAAAACTAATCTTACATATATTGAGCCACATAAAGTGATTATTAAAAGTATTACTTTTTTAGTTTTCAATTATTCAAATGATGTGTATATTTCAAACTTATCTAAAAAGATAAAATTATCAGAGTTAGAAGAATATTTGAAAAAAATATAAATTTGTAAATATTTGACATTTCTTGAAATCGTGATATAATATAGCCAATTAATTGCATATAGCTGGTCGTCAAAAGCTATATGTTTACGAGCACTTTGAAAAATTTATATTATATTACAATTATATTGTATTTTGTTAAACGGATTTAAGAGATGTCAAAAGTACTCGTATTGTACTTTGATGTCTCTTTTTTGTTAGATTGGAGGTTTGAAAATTGAAAGATGAAAAGAAAAAGTGTGGCTTATATATGAGAGTATCAACAGAAGATCAAGCAAGAGAAGGCTTTAGTCTTCCAGAACAAAAAGAAAGATTAGAATCTTTTTGTAAATTTAAAGGTTATGAAATAATAGATTATTATCAAGATGCTGGAATTAGTGCTAAGACTGGTAATCATAGACCAGAATTTGAGAGATTAAAAGATGATATAAAATCTAAAAGAATAAATACTATTGTTGCTTTAAAGTTGGATAGAATAACAAGAAGTATTTATGATTGGGAAAATTTAATGACATTTCTAGATGAAAACGATGCTTATTTGGATTGTGTAAATGATGAAATAAATACAACTAGTGCAAATGGTAAAATGATTTCAAGGTTATTAATGAGTGTTAGTCAAAATGAAATTGAAAGAACAAGTGAAAGAACTAAAGTAGGACTAGCTGGTGCAATTAAATGTGGTCATATTCCACATATTGCCCCATTAGGATATAAACACGAAGATAAAAAACTAGTAATAGACTATGCTACAAAAGATGTTATAGTTAGAATATTTGATTTATATTATAATGGTTATTCTTATCAAAAAATAAGTAATCTATTCAATGAAGAAAAAGTATTAGGAAAAGATAATTGGAGAGACTCTACAATACAAACCATTCTTGAAAATGAAATATACAAAGGTGATTTTATTCACGGAAAAAGGACAAAAAATCCAACATATTATGAAAATGTTGTTGAACCTATTATTTCAAAAGAGATGTGGGCTGATTGCCAAGTTCAGAAAAAGAAAAATTCAAGGAGTTATCAAAGAACACTAACCTATTTGTATTTACAAAAACTAAAATGTCCTAAATGCAATCGTATTTTAGGTGGTAAAGCTACTACAAAGAAAAATGGAAAAACATACTTCTACTATTATTGCAATGATTGTAAAATTCAATTTAAAGAAAATGTAATAAATGAATATTTCGAACAATTTATAGATGAATCAACTGAGTATGATTCTGTTGTAAATCAATTCTTTTTGCCTATGATAAAACAAAAATTTGATGAACCTAAAGAACAATTAGAAAAAGAAATAAATAATCAGAAATCTAAACTTGAAAGGATAAAAAAAGCATATATCAATGGAGCTTTTGAATTAAAGGAGTATAACGAAGAAAAGCATATTGTTGAAAAAACTATTGTAGAACTTGAAGAAAAACTAAATATTACAGATTGCACAGAAGAACTAAAATTTACTCCAAAAGATATTTTGCTAAAAAGAGATATTGATTTTATTAATAAAATAAAACTAGATAAAGAATATCAAGAGAAAACTAAAACTTGGAAAGATTATACAAGAGAAGAAAAAGCTGATTTAATAATGAGATATGTTGAAGATATTGAACTTACTTTAGTTGGAAATGAAGTAAGTTTAAAACAAATAAACTTTAGAGATTCAATTTGTAAACCTTGCCAAGAATTATATGATAAAGGCTATATTGATATTACAAAACCTATGATATTAGGAAATGTATTAGGTAGTGTTAGGTTTAGCAACTATTTACCAGATGAGGAAGTCTGTGAAATAATAATGAGGTTACAACAATATTATGATGTTCATTTTACAGAGGCAACATATTATTTACAAAAGCAAATGTTCTATTTTAACTTTGCTGAAGATAATAGTGCTATTGTTAGAGTGTTCCCATTAGAAGATTATTATAAATTAGATCCTAATAATAAAATGGAAAAATATAGATTTGGAATTTTATATATTAACGAAGAAGATAAGTTTGAAATGCAAGATATTGATACAGCATTTGATTATATTCCAGATGAAAGTAATGATAGTGCGATTTATATGAAAGAACCTGTTCCTATTTCAGTGGGTGTTAAACCAGTAAAGTTCTGTGAAGATAATACTGAAGAAAAAAATTAACGTGGCACGTTTTGTTTTTATGAAATAAAAATAAAAGTGGTAATAGTTAATTTTAATAAAATTTGTCTATGTAAGATAAATTTTATTGCCTCGCAGAGCCCCCGAGTTTTGATAGAATGTCAAAACTCATAAGGGGTTAGGACTTATGGCAAAGCCAAAGTCCATAGCTACAAAGAAATTTCAAAGGAGGGATTTTATGGAGCAAGAATTGGCATATTCTTTTCACTTGGGTAGTGATAAAAATAAAAGTAAATTAGCAAAAAAAGTTGCAAAAGAAAATGTATCTGGTACTACTTCTCTATCTAATAATGCAATTCAAAAGGCAAAAGACTTATCAGATGTTAATAAACACAATTTAAGAGATTATGATAATCATAGAGAACTAATTAGAACAATATATGGTACTAATGATATTGCAAATGATGTAAAACAAGTATATTTAGATGAGTTTGAACAAGCAAGACTAGAATATAACAACAAGCAAACTCGCGAAGATAGAAAAATCGAGGATTATTTCAAAAAGGTATGTGAATCTCAAAATGATATAGCTTGTGAAATTATAATAGAACTGGGAGATATGGATTTTTGGAATGATAAAGATAATGAATACAGGCTAAAAATGATTGATGTATATAATGAACAGGTAAAAGATTTGGTAAAAATTGTACCAACTTTTAAAGTAGCAAATGCCACAATACATTTTGATGAAACCTCTCCCCATATACATATTGTAGGTGTTCCAATAATAGAAAATTGTACTAGGGGAATGAAAAAGCAAGTTGGAAAAACTAAGCTATTTACAAAAACATCTTTAACAGAAATACAAGATAAAATGAGAAATGCTTGTATTAAGTCATATAACAAATTTTATGAAGTAAATATTAAGTTAAAAGAAAAGCAAAAAGGTAGAAACCAAGACATCAATGTTAATGAAATGGGTAATTACAGAGAAATAAAGAAACAGCTAAAACAGAAAGAACAAAAACTTGAAAAAGCAAATAATCAAACGAAAATACTTGATAATTCTAGTAATGATATAAAAGAAATTTTAAATAACCTAAAATCTACTAAACTTAACAAAAATAATATGGTTATTTCAAACGAGGATGTTAAAAAAATCAAAAATTATACAGAAGATGTAAAAGATATAACCCAGACAGTAAGAAATGTAAATGACTTAAATATGGCAATTAAAGATTTTGAACACTCTAGCTTTGAAATAGAAAAAGAAAATCGCTCACTAAAATATGAAATAGAGCTAAAAGATAATGAAATCAGCAATTTAAAAAAGGAACTATCTACTAAAGAAAAAATTATAGGCAAGTTACAAACTGAAAAAGAAAAACTAAAACAAGAATTACAGAAATTTAAAGTCTTTTGGCATAGTATTATGAGCCATTTTCACAAAAGAATTTGCTATGACAAAGATAATAACTATAAAATTGTTAGTGATGACTTATATAAAAATGGTATATTTGACGACAATGATAATGAAATCGCTAATAATATTTATAGAAAAATAACTATACCAGATGAAAACAAGCAAAACAAGAATAAAAAGAAAAATGATGATACAAGATTTTAAAGGAAAGGAAATTTTTAATATGGAAAATGTTAAAAATATAATAAATATAATTAAAGATATGAATATAAAAGATAAATTGAGATTAGGTATATGCTTAACTACAAGTGATTGGGCTGATATCTTATATAATAAATCAGAGATGTATGAGAAATTTGATACAATGCTAAAAGAAATTGATGAAGAATATAGAACTACTTTAATAAACTTTGCAAAATATAAACTTGTAATGTTTACAATGGCTAAAATTATGTACATGAAGAAAGTTGAAAAAAATCAAGTTGCTTTGTATTTGTTTAATAATTTAAAAAGCTAGCATTTAATTGTTCTGTTACTGTTTACAATAAAAATTAAAAATGTTATAATTATTATGAGGTGAAAAAAATGAGTAAAAGTATCGAAGGAACAAGACCATTGGATGCAAATATTGAAAAGAAAAATTTAGAAGGAACATATATAGATAAAAGCGAATCAAGTGAAACTAAAATTGATAGTTGGGATTTGACAGAACAAACAAGGAAAAGAGATCAAGAAAGAAAAGCACGAGAATCACTAGATATGCGATTTGGTGGATTAGGTGGATTCAGTTTTTCAAAAGCTTTTGCAGAACCTCTGCCAAAACCAAGATTTACTGCAATAGATATTGGAAAGGCAACTATAAATACTCCTACTCAAGATAAAAGAGAAGCTCAAAGAGTAGAGGATGAATTAGAAGCACTAAGAGAATCATCATTAGATGAATTAGATAAATAAAACAAAGGAGAATATAAAAATGGTAGCTGAAAATTATGCTTGTGCATATAGAGAAGTAATAGAAATACTAAAATATACAAATCAAGATGATGTAAATAAAATTCCAAGTGAAAAATTATTGTTGTGGCTAGATAATATGAAAGAAGATTATAACTTTGAAATAGATGAAGAAAAGCCATTGTCGGAACAAAATATTTCAAAAGAGGCAAAAGCGATTTTAGCTAATATTTTTAAAGAATACTGGGCTACTGATTATCAAAAACAACGAATTGAAGAAAAAGAAAAATATGATATGGAAAAACTTGAAAAAGAAAAATATGAAAAATATAATCCAAATGATATTTTTAAAAACAAAAATCAAATTAATATTGAAACTGATAATATTAGTGATAATGTAGCAATGGTTGAATATAAAGTGTCTTTATTTACAAAAATATTCAATAAGATAAAATGTATATTTAAAAAATAATGAATATTAGGAGAGCATAGGAATGAATAATCCAGTATATTTTGAACAAGATGTTAATGAATTAGTGATAGTCATAGGTAATGATAAATTTAGAATAAATGAAAACGAAATTAAACATTTTATAAATGGAACAAAGCTTGTTGAAAAGCACAATATAGATAGTGAAGCATTTTATAAATTCGTAACATATTTAGTATCAATATGTAATGAGTGGAAAAATTTTTTTGTAAAAAGTATTAGTCCTGAATCAGAGTGGTCTATTTTAATAAAAACAAACAATAATGGGGCAAAAAGATATGCTGGAATAGAATATTGTCCGAATAATTGGCAAGAATTTTATAATAATTTTGTTGCTTTTGTTAAAAATATAGAAATTGTAACTAATATAAGAAATAAAGAAATTCAACAACAGCCCAATAATGAATATGAGATAGAACAATATCTCAACTTTACAGATTTTAACAACTTAAATATAACTGATGATGAAACGGAAGATTATGATTTAGTATGTGGAATAAGGATTGAAACTAATTATGTAGGAGGAACAGTTGAACAGCTGAATTTATATGATATTCCTAAAGGAAGTGTTTTTCACTTTAATTATAGTGAAGCAGAAATAATAAATATAACAAAAGATGAGATTGTATTAAGAACAGATAATACAATAGAATTAAGCAAAATTCAATCAAAAGTTACAACAGAAGAAAAAAACAAAATAGATTTGCATTTGAAAGTTAATGAATTTATTACAGGTTGGTCTACTATGCCTATTCCATTGAGAGTTCAATATAAAATGAAAGTATTATATGTTAGAAAAAAACAACAATTGGAATATTAGAAAAAATAATAAATTGCAATTTTTATTGACTTTTTCAATAAATTTGATTATAATAAAAATAGAAAATGGAGAATCCACAAACGTGGTTTGCCAGTTATATATGTAAAAAAACACATCTAACCGTCAAGTACAGATGTGTTTTTTTATTGTCTATTTGCTTAAAATTATAACCAATATAATTAAGGCAAATACTATAATAGTTTCGACAATTATAACAAATAAAAGTAAGTATATTATTTCTAATAAAACAGCTTCTATCATAGTACCACCTCCTCACTCACAACATAAGTTGTGGATTAAAAGTGGCAAACCACATCTGCTTATTCCCATTTCCTATGTTAAATAGTATAGCATGGGAAATAATAAAAATCAACACTTAAGAACAAGATTTTGTGGTAACTTTTTTGAAGAAATTTATTGCAATTTATAAAAAATATGATATACTTTAATAAATTGATTGATATTTGTATCAATCGTCAAGAGAGCAAAAAAGTTGTAGATAACTACTTCGTTGGCACCAATGACGTTTCTATTGAAATTAATAGGACAGAGTTGATATAAAAATCAATCAGAAAATAAAATCTGGTTGATTTTTTTGTTGTTTAAAAACAATATTAAATTAAAAATAAATATTTTATATACTTAATTATAAAAATTATGATATAATTATAAAAAATTATTTTAGAGAGATATATGGGGGAAAAATAATGAATGAAGAAAGTCAAGAAAAAAACAAAGGGAAGAACAGTATAAAGCATTAGTAGATTTCTTTAAAGAAGATTCACAAATAAAAAACACTTTAATGAGTATAGCGCCAAAAGCAAGTGATGAGTATAATGAAGATAGCAGAATGGAATATTTAGAACAGTTATATTCCGAACTAAATAATATAGAATTTAAAGTTATGGGAATATTAAAAAATTTTAATATGGAATCAGTATTGGCTGAAAGCTATAAAGAATATTTTAAAAAGGCAAAGGAAAATTTTTCAGAATTAGGTTATGGGAGCCAACATGAAAACTTATCAAAAATTTATCAAAAAATATTTACAGATATGAAACCACAATTAGTAGAAAAAGCCAAAAATACTTTTGCTGGTTATACGTTTTATGGTGGTTTAAGTGGCACATCACGTATAATAAATGAAGTTGGAAGCATAAATGAATTACTCCATATTATGCATTCATCAATAATAAATGACCAAGACCTTCTACAATCTATGCCAATTATTGGAACTAAAAAAAATGAATTTAGTTATAATATAGTTTTATATGGTGAAGAAAACAAAATTTCACAAGAAATATTTGAAAAATTTCCTAAAGATTTAGATGTAGGAGATACAGATATAGTTTCTATGGAAGATAGAACATTAATGATGATAAGAGATAGAGGACATGCATTAACCATAGATATAGATTCTTTAGAAAAAGACAATGTTGTTGTTAACTATTTTGTGCCTAAAATATGTAATAAAGAAATGGTAAAAGCTTTACCAGGAATTAATCCTAGCAGCATAACAAAAAATGGCGCAGTCGGGACTTTTGATTTAAAAAAAGGTGATATTAAAAAAATATTTGATTTTATTGGTAAAGTTCCTACAGATATGGATATGCCAGAAATTGGAGTACAATATAACAATTCGGCAGTTTTTAAAGAAGAAAATAACGTAGAAAATGAACCAAAAGAAAATGATATTTTAACTGATTCTAAAAATGAAGCTTTATTTAATGAAGCAGATGCAAATAGTTTGGCTTCTGATAGAAAATTAGGGGAAGTAAAAAATGCGTTTTATAAATTAAAAGAATTTATAAAATCAAAAAATATATCTAAACAAAAAGGAGAAGAAAAAGAATAAAATGACAAAAGAAGAAGATGTGGTAAAAGAAACTCTATATATTTTAAATTACTTTAATTCTAATTTTGTTGCTAAAATACCAAATAATTTTTTAGAGAAACTTAAAAAAATAGCTAAAACATCTAAAATTAATGTAAATATAGATAAAAGCAAAAAATTAGAAGAACAAAAAATATCTGAAGATTGCAAAGATTTAATATCTTTAATTTATTATAATTATGTAGCAAGTAAAGAAGAAAAAAAAGAAATTTTAGATAATTGGATTAAAAATGAGAAAAAATACCAAAATGAGTTAAATGAAAAATATAATGCTAATGATATTTTTAAAAATATTAATAATAAAAAAAATAAAGCAATTAATAACATAGAAAAAGATAATAGTGCAAATCTTCCACAAATAGTCGAAGAACACGGATTTATAAAAAATATTTGGAAGAAGATAAAAAAAATATTTAGTAAAGATTGATTTTGTTAAATGTTTTATTACTATCAAAAAGGTATAATATGGATTATTTTTACATTTATCTTAAGCATAAATCCTTTAAAAAGTAAAAGATAGAATATTAATAACATTAAAAATTTTTGCCTCGAAAGAGGCCTTTTTTATTGCAGAAAATTTCAAACAAAAAATTAAACAAAAATAGGATATTGTTAAAATTACTATAGTAAATAACTATGTTTTTTAATTTATATAAATATTGAAATTTTTAACTTAATATAGTAAAATATAGAAAGTAAAAAAGGAGAAAGAAAATGTTATTAAAAGATATAAAAGATAAAATACCATTTCCAAATAATAAAATAAAAGTATATTCATTTGTTGGACCATCTGGAACAGGAAAAAGTTACAGAGCCCAAATGGTAGCAAGTGAAAGAAATATAGAATTTATAATAGATGATGGACTTTTAATAAATAATAATCAAGTAGTAGCAGGAGAGTCAGCCAAAAAAGCACCAACAAAAATAGAAACAGTAAAACACGCATTATTTTATAAGGAAGAAGAAAAACAAGAAATAACCAAAGCATTAAAAAAATATAAACCACAAAGCATATTAATACTTGGAACATCAGATGGAATGGTAGACAAAATTGCAGCAAACCTTGGACTTCCAGAAATATCAGAAAGAGTATATATTACAGATGTTGCAACAGAGCAAGAAATGCAAACTGCAAGAAAAATAAGAGTAACAGAAGGAAAACATGTAATACCTGTGCCAACATTTGAAATAAAAAAAGACTTTTCGGGGTATTTGCTAGACCCACTTCAAATATTTAAATCAAAAGGAAGAGGACAAAAACCATATATTTCAGAAAAATCTATAATAAGACCAACATTTAGCTATTTAGGAAATTTTACAATATCAGATACAGTATTTAGACAAATTTTAGATTATTTAGCAAACAATACTAAAGCAATAAATAGGGTTATGAAAACAAGGGTAGACAATTTAGGAGAAGGCGTAGACATATACATGGAAGTCGAAGTTGTGTATGGATTTAATGTTATGGAGGGGTTAACATATTTTAAACAAAAAGCTAAAAAGGAAATAGAAAAATTAACAGCAATGAATGTAGTAAGGCTAGAAGTAATTGCCAAAAGTGTATATGTACCAGAAAAAAAGGAGGAAAAATAAAATGTCATTTATAGTAGCAATAGATGGACCAGCTGGAAGTGGAAAAGGAACAGTAACAAAATTAGTAGGAGATGAATTAGGGTTAATAAACATAGACACAGGAGCAACATATAGATGTGTAGCATTAGAAACATTAAATAAAAATATTCCGATAGAAAATAAAGAAGATATAATAAATTTATTGGATAAAATTAACATAGAATTTAAAACTGAAAAAGATGTACAAAAGGTCTATTTAAATGGAGAAAATGTCACAACAAAAATTAGAAGTAAAGAAGTATCAAAAATAGTATCACAAGTATCTAGTATAAAAGAAGTAAGATTCAAAATGGTAGATTTACAAAGACGCTTAGCAGAGGGGAAAGACGTAATTATGGAGGGAAGAGATATAGGAACATATGTATTTCCAAATGCAAATGTAAAAATATATTTAGATGCAACAGCAGAAGAAAGAGCTAAAAGAAGATATTTACAAAATCAAGAAGCAAAAATAGAAATGGAATATGATGAAATTTTGCAAAACATAAAAATGAGAGATAAAAATGATATGGAAAAAGAAATTGGGGCATTAAAGAAAGCTCCAGATGCAGTATACATAGATTCAAGCAATCTAAGTATAACACAAGTAAAAGACAAAATTATTGAAATTATTAAGGAGAAAAAATAAAACATGAAGAATTTTTTTAAGGCAATTTGCCGTGGTATAGTAAAAGGGGCAATAATTGCATATTGTAAAATTGTATATAGAATGAAAGTTGTTGGAAAAGAAAATATACCCCAAAAAGGTCCAATAATAATATGTGGAAACCATAGAAGTTTTTTAGATCCGCCATTAATCGAAGTAACATGTGGTAGATATTCAAGATTTTTGGCAAAAGAAGAATTAACAAAAAATAAATTTTTAGCATTTTTAGGTTATGTATTTGATGCAATACTTGTAAAGAGAGATTCAAAAGAAATTGTGGCATTAAAAGAATCATTACAAACACTTAAAAATGGAGATTGTTTGGCATTGTTTCCAGAGGGAACAAGAAATGGAATTGCTAAAGGAGAAAAAGTAAAAGATGGTGCAGCATTTTTTGCGGTAAGAAGCGGAGCACCAGTAATTCCGTGTGGAATAAAAGGTGGGGAAAAAGGTAATAGAAAAGTCGTTATTACATATGGAAAACCACTTGATTTTAGCCAATATAAAGGCTGTAAAGATAAAGAAGTATTAGATAAAATAACAGAAGAAATAATGAGTAATATTTTGGAACTTGCAAAATAAAAATTGCCACTAGTTCCGGGTTTAATTGGCAATAATATATTATTTTTTACACCTTGGTGTCGCAACCAATTTAATAAAATTTTATATGTTGGTTGCTCCAATTCGCACTCGTGCTAAGCACTCGTTTGGTCGCTTACGCGGTGCAACAAACTAATATATTATTGCCAATTAAACCCGGAACGGGTGGCAATTTTGTGCTATTAAAAAATGGCAATTAAAAAAATGAAAAGAACTCCCAAATGTAAGGAGTTCTTTTAAACCTCTGTATATGACAAGAGGAAAATTAAACTTTTTTGAATTCACAAGTTACCAAAGTTAAACAATGTAAAACTTCGCTTCCATCAAGAGTTTTTACAGATGTACACGAAATAGATACACTTCTGGATATCTCATATAAGTAATTTTTATCAATGTACTCTTTTATTTTACCATTGATTTTGTCTTCTTCTGGATAGTCATCTTGGGATGTGAATAAAAATGTGTGGAACATATAAATACCTCCGCCATATAAGGGCTTTTTAATTGTTATGTGATGAAATACCACGCGTATATATTTATTATAACAAGTTTTATGTAAAATGTCAAAAATACAATCAAGAATTAAAAAGACAAGAATTAAAAAATTGCCAATTAAACCCGGAACGGGTGGCACGGGTGGCACAAGAATTAAAAAATTGCCAATTAAACCCGGAACCAGTGGCAATTTTTAACTATTTGACAAATAACAAAATTTGTTATATAATAATTGAAGTTTTTTAAGAGAAAATGGACGTTTTTCAAAAAAAGCATTGAAAAACGTCTTAAGTTATGAAAAGGGGTAATAAAATGAACAATAAAAACATTAGAAACATAGCAATAATTGCGCACGTTGACCATGGAAAAACCACATTAGTTGATGCCATGTTAAGACAAAGCCACATTTTTAGAGAAAATGAACAAGTACAAGAAAGAGTAATGGATTCAAATGACCAAGAAAAAGAAAGAGGTATTACAATTCTTTCAAAAAATACTTCTGTAATGCATGGTGATGTAAAAATAAACATTGTTGATACACCAGGACATGCTGATTTTGGAGGAGAAGTTGAAAGAGTTTTAAAAACAGTAGATGGAGTTTTACTTTTAGTAGATGCATTTGAAGGGGCAATGCCTCAAACAAGAGAAGTTTTGAAAAAATCTTTAGCATTAGGTTTAAAACCAATAGTTGTAATTAATAAAATTGATAGACCTGGAGCTCAACCAGAAAAAGTTGTTGACCAAGTAATTGAATTATTTATAGAATTAGATGCAACAGATGAACAATTGGATTTCCCAGTAGTATATGCATCAGCAAAAAACGGTATTGCAAAAATGGATTTAGCAGATGAGACAACAAACTTAGATTGTTTATTTGAAACAATAATAAATACTATTCAAGCTCCAAACTGTGATGAAGAGGGTCCAGCACAAATGCTTGTATCTAATATTGATTATGATGATTATGTTGGAAGAATTGCGGTTGGTAGAGTTGAAAGAGGAATTATAAAAGTTGGAATGCCAGTTTCTATATGTGGAAAAGAAGACAAAATTTCTCAAGGAAGAATTGCTAAAGTATATACACATGTTGGACTAAATAAAGTAGAAGTAGAAGAAGGAAAAGCAGGAGATATTATAGAGCTTGCAGGAATTCCTGATATTAATATAGGAGATACAATTTGCGATTTTAATAATCCTGAAAAAATTCCTTTTGTTGATATAGATGAACCAACAGTATCTATGACATTTAGTGTAAACAATGGACCATTTGCTGGAAAAGAAGGTCAATTTATTACATCAAGACATATTAGAGATAGATTATTTAAAGAATTAGACAGAAATGTTTCATTAAGAGTAAAAGAAACAGATTCACCAGACTCATTTGAAGTTTCAGGAAGAGGAGAGCTACATTTATCTGTATTAATAGAAACAATGAGAAGAGAAGGATTTGAATTATTAGTTTCAAGACCAAAAGTTATATTTAAAGAAATTGATGGTGTAAAATGTGAGCCAATAGAACTTTTAGTTGTAAATGTACCAGATGATTGTGTTGGAAATGTAATTGAAAAACTAGGTAGAAGAAAAGCAGAAATGGTAAATATGGAACCAGCAGAAGCAGGACATACAAAAATTGAATTTAAAATTCCTGCAAGAGGTTTAATAGGCTATAGGACAGAATTCTTAACAGATACAAAAGGTGAAGGAACAATGAACCATATATTTGACAGCTATGAACCATTTAAAGGCGAAATTCAAGCTAGAGTTAGAGGAACAATTGTTGCTTTTGAAAATGGAAAATCTGTAACCTATGGACTATATAATGCACAAGATAAAGGAGAATTATTTATAGGACCTGGTGTTGACGTGTATGAAGGAATGATAGTTGGATTAAACTCAAGAGGTGAAGATTTATCAATAAATGTATGTAAAGAAAAACACTTAACAAACACTAGAGCTTCAGGATCAGATGATGCACTTCGTTTAGTTCCACCAATTCAAATGTCACTAGAAAAAGCAATAGAATTTATCCAAGATGATGAATTAGTTGAGGTTACTCCTAAATCAATTCGTTTAAGAAAGAAAATTTTGGATAGTAAAGAAAGAGAAAGAGCTGCTAGAAATAGCAATAAATAAAAAGAATTGGCGACAAAATAAATTTGTCGCCAATTTTGGATGTTATTTTTTAGGCAAAACAAGAATTTTTCCACCGCCTATTCCGCAAAAAATTCCGAAAATAGGAGTTTTACCAACAACTTTCTTGCTTATTTTGCCATTTTGCAAAATATAGCAACCAGAAGTGGTAGTTGCAGCCTTCCTTATTTCTGCCCTTGGAGCAAAAATAAAGCTGTCAAAGGTATACGGTGCTAGAGTACAGGTAAGCATTTCTTCATCTTTTTTTGATAGAGAATAGTTATTTTGCTTTACCCGAAATAAAATGTTAGAAATTGTCATTATAATAATCATCCTTTCTTAAAATTAAATAATTCTAACATCTAAATTATAACATATTTTACATAAATAATCAAATTTAAAATTGAAAGGAGAAAATCGTATAGTAAATATATGTACTTTATACGAGAAATAAAAATGAATCAAAAAGAATTAGAAAAAATAAAAGAAAAAGCATTAGAAGAACATATACCAATAATAATGGATGATACATTAGAAGTAATTGCTAAATATTTAAAGCAAATAAAGCCAAATAGAATACTAGAAATTGGTGCAGCTGTTGGTTATTCTGCTATGTGTTTTTCAAATTTTTTAGCTCCAAATGGAGTAATAGATACCATTGAAAGAGATGAAGAAAGAATAAATCAAGCAAAAATTAATTTTAAAAATGTAGAAGTAGAAGACAAAATAAATTTATATGAAGGAGATGCCGTAGAAATTTTACCTACATTGAACCAAAAATATGATGTTGTTTTTATAGATGCAGCAAAAGGAAAATACCCATTTTTCTTAAAGGAATCTTTAAGAATGATAAAAAAAGATGGGGTTATTTTTGCAGATAACATATTATATAAAGGATATGTAATGAGCGACTATAACAAACATAAACAAAGGACTGCTGTAAGAAATTTAAGAGAATATATAAAAGAAGTATCTGAAAATCCAAATTTAGAAACCGAAATTTTAGAAGTTGGAGATGGACTTGCAATAAGTAAAATAAAATAAAAAACACTCGCCTAAGAAATGATTCTTTTGGCGAGTGAATTTTTTTTGGCACTTTTTATCTGGTTAATAAGTTTTCTGCCGTTTAAGGATTTGTAAGCCTTCCTGCAAACCAATAAAATCGTAAACCTTGCCATCTGGTGATATTCCATAACCTGGAATATGAATTTTCTCTGGTTCGAATTCAAATGTAGATGAACTGTATTTTTTCATTTTATATTTATCATGGTTTGCGTCTCCGCTTTCAGCATGGACGTGCATTGCAAACGTTCTAATCTGTACCTCAAAATATTCACCGGTTGTTGCTTTAAAAAGCAGGTGAAGCGACTGATAGCCATTTTCCTTTGGATTAAGAAAGTAATCTTTTACAAAAGATTTAAAATCCTTTGCTATTCCTGATTTCTTTGGAATTAAGATTTCAGGATGTTTTTCCAATGAAAAATTACTAGTATTAGAGGTTTCGAGCTCACAAAGAGTTAAACCCTTCTCCAGACTAAAACGAATAATTTCATTTGCTATTTTGTAGCATGTACTAACCAAACTTTGAGTATTTTCACCAAAAATAACAATCCTAAACGCAAACTGGTCACGCAGAAGATCCAAAGATCTTTTTTCAGACATAAGCTTCTGAATCTTTTTCTCAAAAGATAACAAAGACTTTAGTCTTCCATCTATAACGAAACGAACATCTTTGAAATTTTTATCAATGAGACTATAAATTTCGTTAAAGTTTTTTCTCATGCGATACAGCAGATTTTTGTCTGTTTTGCTTTTTCGGTATTCAGCAAGCTTGTTCGCATGAATAAGATTGTTGTAGTCTTTGGTGTCTCTTAGCTCTTTTTCAAACCGCTTAATTACATCAGGTATATCTTTGCCAGAGTACAGTGCCTGTAATAGTAAATCGTTTTTCATAAAAAGAAAATCCCTCCTATTGTTAAAATTTTTTAAAACAAATTTACATAACTAAATTATACCATTTTTTGTATATATAGTCAAATTAACAGTTCACACAAAAAACACCAAATAACAATAAAAAGATAACAAATAAAATATAATATATGCATATACTAAAGATATAAGAAGAAGGAGATGAGTATATGCCAAAACATCCTAAAGAAGAAAGTCTTTTAAAAATAAACAATTTTTTACAAGGAAAAGAAGAAGTAAAAGTAGAAGAAGAAACATTTAAAAAATTAATGTTTATATATTCAGTGGCAATGAAAGAATTAGTAACAAAAGTAGAAATATTAAAAGAAGAATTTGAAACGTTTTATAATTATGAATTAATAGATCATATAAATACAAGAATAAAAAAGCCAGAAAGCATAATGAAAAAACTAGAAAAAAAAGAATGTAATTATACTTATGAGCAGATGATAGAAAATGTAAATGATATAGCTGGAATAAGAATAATATGTCCGTTAAAAAAAGACATCTTTTCAATAAGAAACATAGTAACAAAATTACCAGGAATAAAAGTATTAAAAGAAAAAGACTATGTTACAAAACCAAAGGAAAGTGGCTATTCAAGCTATCATTTAATTTTAGAAGTACCAGTTACACTATCACAGCAACAAATATATGTAAAAGTAGAGGTGCAAATTAGAACACTTGCAATGGATTTCTGGGCAAATATAGAGCACAAAACAAAATATAAAACAGAAGGTAAAATAAGCAAAAAAGAATCAAAACAATTAATTTCATATGCAAAAGCAATAAATAAAATAGACAATAATATGATGATTTTAAGCAGCAAATAAAAAATAACAACATATAATAAACCATAGGAGGCCAAAAAATGGAATTTGTTTTAAATACAATATTTTGGACATTAGCTTTTTATGGTTTATATGAATTAATAAAAAATATTTTGTACATAAGTGAATATACAAAATTTAAGGCAAAAGGAATATATTTAATAATTGCTGTAAAAAACCAGGAAGATAAAATAGAAGGATTTCTACGTTCAAGCTTGTTTAAAATTTTATATGGAAAAGAAGAGTATATAAAAAACATTATTGTGGCAGACTTAAAGTCAGATGATAAAACAAAAGAAATTGCAAAAAAAATGTCTGAAGATTATGAGCAATTAAAAGTAATAAGTTGGAAAGAATGTAAAGATATTATAGACAATCTTGACCAACCATAAATAATTGTTGAAAATGTGGTATATATGTGATAAACTAAACAAAAATAAAACAAGGAGAAACAAGTGGAACTAGAAGGAGAAATAGAAGATATAATTTATCAAAATGAAGTTAATAGTTATGCCATTGTAAATTTGGGCTTAGAAGAAGAAATAATTACAATAGTTGGTTATCTTCCATTTATAAATGTAGGAGATACATTAAGAGTATATGGAAAATATGTTGAACATAAAGAATATGGTAGGCAATTTAAAGTAGATACATTTGAAAAACTAATGCCCAAAACACTAGGATCACTTCAAAGATACTTAGCAAGTGGAAGCATAAAAGGAGTAGGAGAGGCAACAAGTAAAAGAATAGTAGATAAATTTCAAGAAGAAACAATACATGTTTTAAAATATGAGCCAGAAAGATTAGCAACAATAAAAGGGATATCAGAAAAAAAGGCAAAAGAAATATGTGAAAGCTTTGTAGAAAACTTTGAAATGTGGCAAATAGTTGGATTTTTAGAAAGATTTGGCTTAGGAGCAGAACATGCCAAAAAAGTATACAAACAATTTGGTTTAAATGCAATAGAAGAAATAGAAGCTAATCCATATTTATTATTAGATATAGCAAGAGGCGTTGACTTTAAACAAATAGACAAAATGGCACTAGACCTTGGAATTGAAAGTGAAAACGAGAAGCGTATAAAAAGTGGAATAAAATATGGATTAATAAGAATTACTTACAATGGGCATTGCTGTACATTAAAAGAAAATTTAATTCAATTTACAATGACACTTTTAAATGTTACAAGAGAGCCAGTAGAAAATGCATTAATAACACTAAAAGCCAAAGACGAAATTATAATAGAGAAAAGAGAAAAAGAAGAGTGGGTTTATTTATACGAATATTATAAAACAGAAGAAGGAATAGCAAATAGAATAATTACATTAAATAATTTTAAAAATATAAAATATATAAAAAATATTGAAAAAGAGTTAAAAAAAGCAGAAGAAAAAATAGATATAGAGTTATCGGAAAAACAAAAAGAAGCAATAAAACAAGTAAATGAAAATAATGTTACAATTATTACAGGAGGACCAGGTACAGGAAAAACAACAATAATAAAAACAATAATAGACATATATGAACAAAGAAAAAACAAAGTTGTACTTTGTGCCCCAACACGGACGAGCTGCAAAAAAAATGACAGAAACAACAGGAAAAGAAGCCTCAACATTACATAGACTTTTAGAAATAGGAAAAGTAGATGATGATGACTTAGTTAAACAATACAATTATGAAGGATCACCAATAGATGCAGATGTAATAATTGTGGACGAGCTCTCAATGGTTGATATGTTTTTAATGAATTATTTATTAAAATGTATTTATAAAGGAACAAAGTTGATACTAGTTGGGGACAGTGATCAGCTTGCATCTGTTGGACCAGGAAGTGTACTTAAAGATTTAATTTCGTCAGAAAAAATAACAACAATACATTTAGATAAAATTTTTAGACAAGCAGCAAAAAGTAAAATAATTTTAAATGCACATAGAGTTAATAGTGGAGAAGAATTTTTAAGTAAAGAAGAACAAGAAGGGTTAAACCAAGACTTTTTCTTTATAGAAGAGCAAAATCAACAAAAAATGTTAGAACAAGTAATTTCACTATGTACAGGTAGATTAAAAAAATATGGAAATTATGATTTTTTTCAAAATATTCAAGTATTAACACCAACTAAAAAAGGGTTACTTGGAACAAAAGAGTTAAATAAATCATTGCAACAAGCTCTAAATCCTAATAATGGAAGTAAAAAAGAAAAAATAAGTAATGGAGCAACATATAGAGTTGGAGATAGAGTAATGCAAATAAAAAATAATTATGATATATACTGGGAAAAAGACACTATAAAACAAGAACAAGGAAGCGGAGTGTTTAATGGAGAAACAGGAACAATAACAAATGTAAGCGATACAGAAAAAACAGTAGAAGTAAAATTTGACGATGAAAAAATTTGTTTATACGAATTTTCAGAGTTAGAGCAAATAGAACATAGTTATAGCATAACAATACATAAAGCACAGCGGAAGTGAGTTTGATGTAGTAATAATGGTAATACCACAAGCATCACCAATGTTACTTACAAGAAATTTATTATATACTGGAATTACAAGAGCAAAAAAATTATTAATAATTATTGGAAGAAAACAAATAGTAAACTTTATGATACAAAACGTAGACAGTAAAAAAAGAAATACGGGCTTAGAATATAAACTAAGAAATATTGAGGTGTAAAAATATTATAAAAACATTATTAGATATACTATTTCCACAAGTTTGTGGAATTTGTGGAAAACTAAGTGGAAACTCATTATGTAAAAAGTGTGAAATATTACTAAAAAAGCAATCAAAATTTGAAATATATGAAAATGATTCACTAGAAAATTATTTTGATGAACATATGTATTTTTTTAAATATGATGGAATAATAAGAAAAGTAATATTAAACTACAAATTTAAAGATAAAGCTTATTTATATAAAACTATTTCAAATTTTTTAATAAAAAATAAAGAATTTTGTGAAAAAGTAAAAAGTTATGATATAATAATGCCAGTTCCAATAAGTAAAAAAAGGTTTAAAGAAAGAGGGTATAATCAAAGCCTTTTAATAGCTAAACATATAGCACAAAATTTAAAGATAAACCTAGAAAATAATTGCTTATATAAACACAAAAATATAATAGAACAAAGTAAACTAAACAAAGAAGAAAGAGCAGAAAATATAAAAGGTGTTTATAGCATAAAAAACGAAGAAAAAATAAAAAACAAAAAAATTTTATTAATAGATGATATATATACAACAGGAAGTACTGTTAACGAATGTTGTAAAATGTTAATTAAGGCAAATTCAAACAAAATTGGAGTATTAACAATTGCAAAAGATTAAGGGGGAGAAAGATGGAAGATTTAGTAGAAAGTATTTTAGATTATGTAAGGTCAGACTATACAGACTATGCCGTTATGCTAAATGGAGAATGGGGAGCACGGAAAAACTCATTTCTGGAATAACAAAATAAAGAAAAAGATAGAAAGTATGCAATTAAATGGCAAAAGATATACAACAATATATATGTCATTATATGGAATCTCCAACTTAGAAGAAATAAGCAAAAAAATATTTATAGAAACTACACAACTAATGGACAAAAATCTAAGAAAATTTATGGACACACATGGACAAACTTCAATTCCTGAATATGCAAAAACAGGAATTGACATGGCCAATTTATTTGGTGTAACCAAAAATGGCGACAAAATGAACTATGCTGATTTTTTTGCAACAGATGATAAAGTTTTATGTTTTGATGACTTAGAAAGAGCAAATGTAGATGTTATAGACATTTTAGGTTATATTAATAATTTTGTTGAACATGATCATATAAAAACAATAATTATATGTAATGAAAAAGAATTATCTACAAAATTTAAAAGCAATAACATAGAAATGAAAACATTTATTGCAACATATCTTTTAGACAAACAAAATGAATTAAATAAAAAAGACATGCCAATGGTAGAAAAAATACAAGATAAAATAGAGCATGTTTTTGACAAGGCAAATGATTATGAAAGAATAAAAGAAAAATTAATAGGTGAGACTTTTGAATATGCACCAAAATTTGACTATATTATAAATGGAATTCTTATGAGATATGAAGACAATCCAGATTTAATAAGATTTTTAAGAGAAAACACAAGACTTATAATAACAACATTTAATAGAAGCGGAACAAGAAATTTAAGAATTTTAAAACACGCTTTAAACGATTTTGAAAAAATATTTGAAATGATAAACAAATCATATCAAAACACAAGCCATAGAGTAATGCAGACAATGCTTATTTTTACTATTGCTGTATCATTTGAAATAAAATCAGGAAGAATAACCAAAGACAAATTTATAAATATAAAAGACAATGAAGAGTACAAGTCAATATTAGTATCTTCAAGGGTTTTGATGGACAACAGACAATTTTATATAAAAGAATTTGACAATAACTATTATTACAATTTTAAATCAGAATATAGATTCTTTAAATTTATAGAATATTATGTTAGAACAAGAATATTTGACATGAAACTATTTAAAGAAAATATGGATGCAATAAGAAACACTGTAGATACCGAAAATCTTCCTGCATATAGAAGGTTACTTACTGAGGAATATTGGAAAATTCCAGATGAACAGTTCAATGATGTAATAGAAGAAATACTTGAAGATGTAAAAGAAGGAACAATTCCATTAATGGACATGGTAAAAATATTTGCATATTTTAGTTATTTTTCAAGAAGACAATTAATCAATTATGATTTAAAACATTTAAAATCAATATTTTTTGATGGAATGAATAAATCTTCTTTACATTCAGAATACTGCAAAAATGTAGAAGAAGAGCTTGGAAAAATAGCAATAGAAGAAGTTGCAGAAGATATGGAAGAAATTCTAAGCCATTTTAATAAATTAAATGGTCAATTATTAGATAAATATTATAAAGAAAAAGCAGACAAAATATTTAAATGCATACCAATGAAAATGGAAATATTTTATGAGAAATTTGATAAAGAATGCATGAAAATACCTATTTTTAAATATTATGATCCTTACCAATTATTCCAAAGAATATCATGCAGTAGTAACGAAGATATTGTTAGAATTAAAGAAAAATTAATAATTAGAGCAAATAAGCATCCAAAAGAAATTGAAGCAGAAATGAAAAATATAAGCCAATTAAAACAAATAATTGATGACTATTTAAAAGGCAAAGAACAAACAATAAAAATTGTAATGCTAAGCGATTTAGCAAAAGAATTGGGTTATATACTTGACAAATACAAAGTAACAGAAGTTACTGAAAATGAAGAAAAATAAAAAATAAAATAACATGTATAATTTTTTCCTAAATTGTCATAATAAGATTATAAATAAAACAATTGTAAATTAGAGGAGGAAATTATATATGAAAGCAACAGGTGTTGTTAGAAGAATAGATGATTTAGGAAGAGTAGTAATTCCAAAGGAAATAAGAAAAACTCTTAGAATAAAAGAAGGCGACCCATTAGAAATTTTTACAGATAGAGAAGGGCAAGTAATATTAAAAAAATATTCACCAATAGGTGAACTTTCAGAATTTGCAATAGGTTATGCAGAAACTTTGTCAAAAACAACAGGACATATTGCATGTATTACAGATAAAGATACAATAATTGCTGTTTCTGGTGGCTCTAAAAAAGAATTTTTAGAACAAGATGTTAGCCAAGAGCTTGAACAATTAATGGAAGACAAAGAAGTTTATACAAGTAAAGACAATAAGGACATGTCAATGCCTATTACCAAAAATGATAATGGACAAAGACAATATAATTCACAAGTTGTATACCCAATTATTTCAAATGGTGATACTATTGGTTCTGTTATTTTAATGTCTAAAGATGCAAATGTGAAAATGACAGATGTAGAAAAAAAGGTTGCACAATCTGCAGCAACATTTTTAGGAAGTCAAATGGAAATATAAATAAAAAAACAAGTTAACTTTTATTAAAAAATAAATTTTAACTTGTTTTTTTATTTGATAATCCGAACTATATAATCGATGGTAGTTTTATAATATTTGGCTAAGGTAATAAGATGCTGTGTTGGTATTGTGCGTTTTTCACTTTCATATTCTGAATAATATTGTTGTGAAATGCCAAGTAAATTAGCCACATCTTTTTGAAGCATATCACTATCTTCTCTTAAATCTCTAAGTCTTTTAAATTTCAATTTTTCCTCCTAAAATAATTGTTTTAATTATTTTATCAAAAAACAAATGCGTAGGTAGAAGATACATAAAATATCGTGTAATTTATAATCTACTAGTAAATGTTTATCAAACAATTTATGATATTATATTTCTATTACAAATATATTATATTTATATTAAAATTATATATCTGCTTGAAAAAGAAGGGTGGAAAATTTATAATAAAAGTGACACACAATAAATTATGTATAAAACATAGAATAGGAGTAAATGAATGAAAAAACAAAAATTAATGATAAATAAGAATAAATTTGGAGAATCTAAAGCTGTAACATTAATAGCTTTAGTCATAACCATAATTGTACTTCTAATACTAGCAGGAGTAGCAATTGCAATGCTAACGGGGGAAAATAGAATAATAAGTAAAGCAATGCAAGCAAAAACTAAGACAGAAGATTCAAAAGAAACAGAAGAAGCGGGATTAAAGGAAATAGAAAATTATATAAATGGAAAAAGTGCAGAAGCAGGAGTTGTTGTGCAAGATTTAAAATCTATAAAAAGCGATGGAACAGAAGGAGAAGTAATAGGAGAAAAGGTATCAGATGGAGCAGGAGGCATAGTACCGATACCAAGTGGATTTTATTATGTAGGTGGAACAGCCAAAAGTGGAACTGTAATATCAGATAATTTAGCAGATAAAGAAAAATATAAAGGACAAGAAGTGGTAGGAACTAATTTAAGTGGAAATCAATTTGTATTTATACCAGTAAATGGAATAGATTTAAAATATGAGCAAGACCACAAATATGATGGAAAATATGAATATGCATATACAACAGAGCTTTCAGGTTATACAAGTCAAAGTGACTGGAGTGATGATTCAGGAGAATCAACAAGTGTAAAAAACTATGGAGGATTTTTTATAGGAAGATATGAAGCAGGGTATCCAGATGAAATAAAAGAAGGAACAATAGTTAAAACTAAGGATTCAGCAACAGGAAAAGTTCCAGTAAGTAAAGCAAGAGTTGTGTCATGGAATTTAGTAAGTCAAACAGTTGCAAAAACAGCATCAGAAAGTATGTACAATACAGATGATTCAAAAGTAAAAAGTAAATTAGTAGATAGTTACGCATGGGATACAACATGCAAATGGCTTAAAAATAGTGAAGTAATAAAAGAAGATAATTCAGGAAAAATAAATAGTACAAATTATGGAAATTATGATAATTCAACATTTGCTATACCAAAAGGAACATTGTATACCAAACATATTTATTTAACAAAATAAAAGGATGGAGTATCATCAAGTTGGTATTTCTGGAGAGGTGGTCAAGAAAAATATAGTTATGGTATAGTAAATGATGAAAATGGAATGAAGGTAGGAGTAAAAAAAGGAGAGATAGTACCAGAAAATGCAACAAAGCCAGAAGGTGCGGAAGATGCAGCAAGCAATTATTATACAGCAGAAGGAAGAATAGAAATAGCAACAGGGTCAAGTGATAATACAAGAATAAACAATATATATGATTTAGCAGGAAACGTGTGGGAATGGACAACAGAAACAAAGACAAGAAAGAATAATGATAATAGCACAGATTATACATTCGCTGTATTGCGTGGAGGGAGCTTCAACAACAATGATTCTAGATACCCAGTTGTTTCTCGTAGCGGTGGCCATACTGTTGGTAATGCTACTGTTAACTTTGGTTTTCGTACTGTACTTTATATAAAATAACTAAAAAACAGTAATATTAATAGATGGACATCTATTGTGAGTGGGATAAGGCCTTCATTCTAATCTGAGTAATTTGAAAAAGGAAGAAGCATAATTAAACAAAGTATTTTACTTATTGTATTGGTTCAAAAGTGCCATACACTTTAGAAAGACAATTTGTAGATATAGATATTAGTGATGCTAATGGGGCTGATTTTTATGTAGGGCTTAATAATTGCGACTGCGATATATATATTTATAAAATTTGGTTTGATTAAATTTACTTAATAACTTAGGTATATACGAAAAAGCAAGAAATATTCTTGCTTTTTGTGTTATATTATAGTAAAATAAGAAAAACAAAAATAGAAATAAAAAAGGAATTTGGATTACTTGAAAAACAATATAAATTTGAAAAAGTGAGGAAGGAAGTTAGAAATTATGAAAGCAATAGAAATAAGAAACAAATACCTAAAATTTTTTGAATCAAAAGGACATAAAATAATACCATCAGCACCGTTAATACCAGAGAACGACCCATCAGTATTATTCACAACAGCAGGAATGCAACCATTAGTACCATATTTATTAGGAGAAAAACACCCAGAAGGAACACGTCTTACAGACTATCAAAAATGTGTAAGAACAAACGACATAGAAGAAGTTGGAGACAATAGACATCTAACATACTTTGAAATGCTAGGAAACTGGTCACTTGGTGACTACTTTAAAGAAGAATCAATTCAAATGAGTTTTGATTTTTTAACAAAAGAGTTACAAATACCAGTAGAAAAATTATCAGTAACAGTTTTTGCAGGTGATGAAGATTGCCCAAGAGATGAAGTGGCAGCTAATTGCTGGAAAAAAGCCGGAATATTAGATGGTCATATTTATTATTATGGAAAAGATGACAACTGGTGGATTGCAGGAGAAGAAGGACCATGTGGACCAGATACAGAAATGTTTTACGATACAGGAAAACCAGCATGTTCAGACAACTGCCAGCCAAGTTGCGACTGTGGTAAATATGTTGAAATATGGAATAATGTATTTATGGAATATTTTAAAGACAAAAATGGAAACTATACAAAATTAGCCCAAAAGAATGTAGACACAGGACTTGGACTTGAAAGAATGGCAATGTTACTACAAGGAAAAGAAACACCATTTGATACAGAACTATTTAAACCAGTAATGGACAAACTTTTAGAACTACAAAAGGTTGATAATATAGAAAGCAGAAGAATAATAGCAGAACATTTGCGTTCAAGTATGATGATAATATCTGATGGTGGAAGACCAAGCAATGTAGATAGAGGCTATGTATTAAGAAGACTTATTCGTAGAATGGTAAGACATATGAATAAATTACAAATAGATTTAGGTGAGATTTCAACACTTATAGACATTTATGTGGAAAACTTAAAGCAAATGTACAAAGAATTAGAAATTAACAAAGAAATTATCAAAAACACAATAATAGAAGAAAAAGACAAATTTGTAAAAACTTTATCACATGGGGAAAAAGAATTCCAAAAAGCAATTAATAAAGCAAAACAAGAAAACAAAGAAAAAATTGAAGGAGCAGTTGTATTTAAGCTATATGATACATATGGTTTCCCACCAGAGGTAACAAGTGAGCTTGCAAAAGAAAATGGAATGAAGGTTGACATGCAAGAATTTAATGAACTATTTAAAGCACATCAAGAAAAATCAAGACTAGGTTCAGCACAAAAATTTAAAGGTGGACTTGCCGGAGATAGCGAAATAGAAACAAAATATCATACAGCAACACACCTATTAAATGCAGCACTAAAAGTAGTATTAGGACCAGATACACATCAAAGAGGTTCAAATATTACAACAGAAAGAATGAGATTTGACTTTAACTGTGACCATAAAATGACAGACGAAGAAAAGAAACAAACAGAAGACTTAGTTAACAAATGGATTGAAGAAGCAATTCCGGTAACATGTGAAGAAATGAAAAAAGAAGATGCAGTAAAATCTGGAGCAGAATGCATGTTTATAGAAAAATATCCAGAAATAGTTACAGTATACTCAATAGGAGATGTATCTAAAGAATTATGTGGAGGACCTCATGTTTCAAATACAAGTGAAATTGGAAAATTTAAAATAAAGAAAGAAGAAGCAAGTTCAGCAGGAATAAGACGTATAAAAGCTGTTATTGAAAAATAATTGGAGGGAAAAATGGAAGATTGTTTATTTTGTAAAATAATAAAAGGTGAAATACCATCAAATAAAGTTTATGAAGATGATGAAATATTAGCGTTTTATGATATAAATCCAGCAGCAAAAATACATATATTGGTTATACCAAAAAAACATATTGAGTCATTAGCACATATGGAAAAAGAAGATGAAGAAATTGTTGGAAAAATATATGGTGTAATAAATAAAATAGCCCAAGAAAAAGGATTTAAACAAAGTGGCTATAGAGTTATTGTAAATTGTGGAAAAGATGCAGGACAAGAGGTTATGCACTTACATTTTCATATACTTGCTGGCGAAAAATTTGGCGACAAAATTGTATAAAACTATATCATTATATAAAAAAATATGGTATAATAAAAATAGTTAGCAAAAGAAAATGTAGGAGGTAAAAACCATGTTTGAAAGTAAATATAATAAACTTTTAACAATAGTTTTAGTAATAGTAATTATAGCAATAATTGGACTACTAGTATTTTGGGGAATAGAAGTATTTCAAAAAAATTCAATAACAAACGAAACAGCAGAATTTGTTGATAGTTACCAAGGAGATGACCAAACTCCAGATGACGAAACACAAAATAGTGATAATGATGGAAGTAATCCATTAGATGAAATAGAAGAATCAAATACAACTGGAAGTAGCAAGAGAACTAAAAAAACATACAAAGGTTATGTTGTAAATGGAACAATGGAAATTCCAAAAATCAACTTTAAATATCCAGTGTTAGAAGAATTTAATAAAAAATCACTAGAAACATCTGTAGTAATTCTTTATGGAGCTGGACTAAATCAACCAGGAAATACTGTAATAATAGGACATAACTACAGAAATGGAGTATTTTTCTCAAACAATAAAAAATTAAATAATGGTGATAAAATTTATGTGACAGATTATACCGGCAAAAAGGTATCTTATACAATATACAATAAATTTGAAACAACACCAGAAGATACATCATTCTACCAAAGAGATACAAATGGAAATCCTGAAATTACATTATCAACATGTACAGATGATAGTAGTGCAAGATTAATAATATTTGCAAAAGCAGATCAATAAAATAAAAAATAAAAGGAATTTTAGTTAATTCCTTTTATTTTTTTGTAAAATTGTATATAATAGAAAAAAACATTACAATAAAAATTTTTAATAAAAAATTACATTAAGGAGCATAAGAAATGAATAAAAAGCAAGCAAAAGAAAGAATAGAATATTTAAGAAAAACAGTAGAATATCACGCTAAAAAATACTATGATGATGACAAACCAGAAATATCAGACTTTGAATATGATATGTTAATGGTAGAGTTAAGAAATTTAGAAAAAGATTACCCAGAATTTGTTTCTACAGATTCTTTAACACAAAAAGTTGGAGGGCATGTAAAAGAAGGGTTTGAAAAAGTAACACATGAAGTGCCACTTCAAAGCTTGCAAGATATATTTAGTTTCGAAGAAATAGATGATTTTGTTCAAAAAATAGAACAAAAGGCAAAAGAAAACGGAATAGAAGAAGTAAGTTATGTTGTAGAAACCAAAATCGATGGTTTATCTGCAGCATTAGAATATAAAAATGGAGAGTTTGTAAGAGGTGCAACAAGAGGAAATGGACTAGTTGGAGAAGATGTTACAAATAATCTAAAAACAGTAAAAACAATTCCTAAAAAACTAAAAGAAAATATAGATATAATAGTACGTGGGGAAGTATTTATATCAAAACAAGATTTTGAACAAATGAATCAAGAAAGAGAAGAAAACGAAGAAGAATTGTTTGCAAATGCAAGAAATGCAGCAGCAGGTTCACTTCGTCAATTAGATAGTAAAATAACAGCTTCTAGACCACTTGATATATATATATTTAATGTACAAAAAATTGATAAAAAAGAGTTTAATTCACATTTTGAAGAATTAGAATATTTAAATAAATTAGGATTTAATGTAAATCCTGTAAGAATTCCATGTAAAGATATAAAACAAATAAAAAGAGCAATAGAAAAAATTGGACAAATGAGAGAAGAACTTACATTTGGAATTGATGGAGCAGTAATTAAGGTTGATAATTTAAAATTTAGAGAAATATTAGGAACGACAGCAAAAACACCAAGATGGGCTATTGCTTATAAATACCCACCAGAACAAAAACAAACAAAATTAAAAGACATAGTATGCCAAGTTGGAAGAACAGGGGTTATAACACCAATGGCAATATTAGAACCAGTAAAGGTTGCAGGTTCTACAATATCTAAAACAACACTTCATAATGAAGATTTTATTAAAGAAAAGGGACTAAAAATAGGAGATACTGTTATAATACAAAAAGCAGGAGATGTTATTCCAGAAATAGTAAAAGTGGTCCAAGAAAAAAGAACAGGAAATGAAGTAGAGTTTGAAATGCCAAAAGTTTGTCCTGTATGTGGAGCAGAGGCTATAAGAGAAGAAGGAGAGGCAGCTATAAGATGTACTGGTATAGAATGCCCAGCAAAATTGTTTAGAAATTTGGTTCATTTTGTTTCAAGAGAAGCAATGAATATAGATGGTTTGCGGAGAAAATATTATACAACAATTGCTTGATAAAAATCTAATAAATAATATATCAGATATTTATGAATTGAATTTTGAAGATATAGCATCTTTAAAAAAGAACGGGAAAAAGTTTGCTCAAAATTTAATTGATAGTATAAATAAAAGTAAAGAAAATGATTTATATAGATTAATTACAGCACTTGGAATAAGACATGTTGGGGGAAAGGCATCAAAGGTTCTTGCTAGAAAATACAAAACAATGGAAAATTTGCAAAATGCAAATTTTGAACAATTAAGCCAAATTAATGATATAGGCGAGGTTATGGCAAATAGCATAATAGAATTCTTTATGCAAGAACAAACAAAAGATTTAATTGAAAAATTAAAAAATGCTGGAGTTAACATGAACTGTTTAGAAGAAGAATCAGATGACAAAAGATTTGAAGGAAAAACATTTGTATTGACAGGAAGTTTAGAACTATTTACAAGAAAAGAGGCAGAAGACATTATAGAAAAATTAGGTGGTAAAACATCTAGTTCAGTATCTAAAAAAACAGATTATGTATTAGCAGGAGAAGATGCAGGAAGTAAGTTAACTAAAGCTCAAAGTTTAGGAATAAATATAATATCAGAAACAGATTTTAAAGAGATGATTAAATAATTAAGGAGAAGAAACATGCAAGAATATACATTTGAAATGATGTGGGAGGATTTAAATAATGGATATCAAATATATTACACATTTGTAAAAAACAGATATTTATTATTTAAAACTGCACCAAATTGTTATACACAAAAACTATTGTCAGACCACCATAGAAATCCACAACCAAGAATGACAATGTTAACTTTAAAAAGAGTTAAAGAAATGTTCCCAGATATGGAAAATATTGAATATAAAATAATAGATAATTAAAGAAAGAGGAATAAAAATGGCTGTAATTATAGATGGAAAAGCATTAGCAAAAAAAATAAGAGAACAGTTAAAAGAAGAATGTAGTAAACTAAAAAAAGAAGGAATACTTCCAAAACTTGCTGTAATAATGGTTGGGGATGACCCAGCATCAAAAGTATATGTAAGAAATAAAAGTAAGGCCTGTAATGAGGTGGGAATAGAATATGAAGAATATATTCTAAATTCTAATATAACACAAGAAAAACTTATAAATTTAATAGAAAGTTTAAACAATAAAAAAGATGTACATGGTATTTTATTACAAAGTCCAATACCAAAAAATTTAGACATAAATGAGGCTTTTCAGGCAATATCATATAAAAAAGATGTAGATGGATTTAACCCAATAAATGTTGGAAAGTTATCAATTGGACAAGATACGTTCATCTCTTGTACACCTTATGGTGTTATAAAAATGTTTGAAGAGTATAATATAGATTTAGATGGTAAAAATGTTGTAATACTTGGAAGAAGTAATATTGTTGGAAAACCTTTAATTCAATGCTGTTTAGACAAAAATGCAACAGTTACAGTATGCCATTCACACACAAAAAATATAAAACAAATAACTAAAAATGCAGATATCTTAATAAGCGCAATTGGAAAAGCAAAATTTGTTACTAAAGATATGGTAAAAGATGGCGTAGTTATAATTGATGTTGGAATAAATAGAGGAGAAGATGGTAAGCTAACAGGAGATGTTGACTTCGAAAATGTAAGCCCAAAAGCAAGCTATATAACACCAGTTCCAGGTGGTGTTGGTCCTATGACAATAACAATGTTAATGAATAATGTAATAAAAGCAGCCAAGTAAGAAAGGAGAATACAAACGAATTTAGAAGAAAAAAGGTACATAGTATGGTTATCATACATAAAAAATTTAGGAATAAAAAAATTAATAAAATTAATTCAAAAATATAAAACTTTAGAAAATATATATAAATTGTCAAAAGACAAATTGATGGAAACAAGTGGAATTAGTGAAACAATTGCAAATAACATGATAGACAAAAAAGTTAGAAATAATGTAGATAATGCATTAAAATATATGAAGCAAAATAATATAAATGTTATTTCTGTGTTTGATGATGATTATCCACAAATGTTAAAGGAAATTTATGCTCCACCAATTTGTCTTTATATTAAAGGAAATTTACAGTTGTTAAAAATGCAAAATATTTCGTTAATAGGTTGCAGAAAATGTAGCCAGTATGGGAAGAAAACTGCATATTATTTTTCATACAATTTAAGTAAAGCAGGTTTTAACATTGTAAGTGGACTTGCAAGAGGAATAGATAGTTATTCTCATATTGGATGTTTGGCAGCAAAAGGCAAAACAATTGCAGTTATGGGAAGTGGACTTGATAATATTTATCCAAAAGAAAATGAACAATTAGTAAATGAGATTATTAAGCAAAATGGCGCAATAATTACACAATATCCACTTGGAACAAAGCCAGAAAAAAATAATTTCCCAGCACGAAATAGAATAATAAGTGGATTAAGTAAAGCTGTTTTAGTTATTGAGGCAAGAGCTAAAAGTGGAACATTAATTACAGTTGATTTTGCACTAGAACAAGGAAAAGATGTATTTGCAGTTCCAGGAAACATAAATTCAGCAAATTCAGTAGGAACAAATGAGCTTATAAAACAGGGGGCAATTCCAGTTTGTAATTATAAAGATATATTAGATAATATATAAAATTTTAATCTTGTAAGTGTTGATATTACTTGATTTAAATACACTTTTGTCATATTTTGTCGATGAAAAGTGCTTTACAAAAATAAAAAAATACGCTATTATAGTTTTACTTTCTATTTTACCAAAAGTTTTTTTGAAAAAAATTGAGTTTTTAGTTTTTTTCAAAAAATTAAATCTTAAATTTTTTTCAAAAAAATTAAATCTTAAAATTATTCAAAATTAATTTAATATTAAAAGGCAGGTGAAAGCTATATGTATGATTAGGTTCACCAAAAGATATGTAAATACTGTAAGTTTTATTATTTCTATAGTAATATTTTTTATCTTAAATAATTGGCTATTTTTTATGCCAAAAGTTGATTCTAATAATTTTATATCTAATCAATTCCAAGAAAATATAGTAGAAAATAAGCAAAATAGTATTAGTAAAGGAACAGAAGAAAATAAACAAAGTAACAAAAGCAAAATAGAAAATAATAATTCAAAACAAGGCACAAATGATAATAAAACACAAAAAAACATTACAAAAAATAACAATAATTGGAGTATAGAAATACCAAAAATTAATTTAAAAGCACAAATTGCAGAAGGAACAAGTAAAGAAATAATGGACGAATATGTAGGACATTTTGAAGAAACAAAAAATGACAAAGGTAATATTGGGCTTGCAGCACATAATAGAGGGTATAAAGTAAATTATTTTCAAAATTTAAAAAAACTAAAAGAGGGGGATGAAATTATATACAAATATAAAAACATCCAAAGGACATACATTGTAAAAACACTAAAAATAATAAAAGACACCGATTGGAGTTATTTAGAAAATACCAATGAAAATAAAATAACACTAATAACATGTGTAGAAAATGAACCTGAATATAGAAGATGTGTTCAAGGAATTGAAAAGAAATGAAAGGAAGGAAAAAATGAAAAAATTTAAAAAGATAAAAAATGTACTAAAAGTATTAGGTACAATAGTAATGATTTTAATATTAAACACACTAAGTTTAGCAAACAGCGTATATGCAGCAGAACTTGGTACAAGTGCGAATTTAGAAAATTTAGGGAGTTGTGGTTCACTTTTAAAATATAAAGGAAATACTGTAATTACAACATATGTTTCATATAATGATGGTCAAAACAAGTACCCAGCATATTGTTTAAATGCTAATCTACCGGGAGTTGGAGAAAATGGAAATTATACAGTATCTACAAATAATTTAATTACAGATGTTAAGTTATGGAGACTTGTAGTAAATGGCTATCCATATAAGACAATTGGTGAACTAGGGTGTGCAAATAAAGAAGAGGCATTTACAGCTACAAAACATGCAATATATTCATACATACATGGAAACAATCCAAATGATTATACAGCAATAGGAGAGGCAGGAGTAAGAACACTAAAAGCACTTAAACAAATAGTTACAAATGCAAACAATTCAACAGAAGTAAAAGTAGGAAGTAACATCACAATACAATCAAAAGAAGGACTATTTAAACAAGATAGTATAGATAAAAACTATGTATCAAAAACATATGAAATTAAAGCAAATGCAAGCTATAAAGATTATGAAGTTAGCTTAGAAAGTATAAATAAGCAATCTCTACCAGAAGGAATAAAAATAACAGACGAAAAAAATAATAACAAAAAAGTATTTAATAAGGGTGAAAAGTTTAAAGTTTTAATACCAATAAAAAATTTAAAAAATAATGGAGAATTTAAAATAAATGTAAAAGCACAAATTAATTCTAAACCTGTGCTTTATGGAAAAGCTCCAAATTCAGGTCTTCAAGATTATGCAATAACTACTTTAAAATATGAAGATGGAATAGGAAATATAAACGAAAATTATACTAAAAATGAAACAGAAGTCACAATATATAAACAAGAAAAAGAAACAAAAAAACCATTAGAAGGTGTTACATTTAATTTATTAGATTCAAATAAAAATATTATACATGCTAATCTAAAAACTAATAAAGAAGGTATAGTAAAACTAGAAGATTTGATGCCTGGAAAATATTATTTAATAGAAACACGGAACATTATCTGGGTATGTAAAATATGACAAAGAAATAGAATTTGAACTTGAATTAAATGAAAAATTTAAAATAACCGTAAATAATTCAAAAGAAGATAAAGTTATTATAGAAAAAAATAAACAAGAAATGAATGTTGAAAACAATAAAAGTGAACTTATAGTTTCTAATAACGAAAAAGAAACAAACATAGTAAATAATTTAGAAATACAAAAAGAAAAAACAACAAATACATCAAAGGTTATAAATGAAAATAAAGTTAAAAAATTGCCTGTAACAGGTATGTAATAAAAAAATGGTATTATATACCATTTTTTGAGCTTTTTATGTAAAATTCATTGACTTTTTGGGCATTTCGTTATATTATAATGGTGTTAAAAGTATGTTTTTAAAATCCTAAGGAGGAAAGTTATGGGAGAAGTAATAGTAATAACATCAGGTAAAGGTGGAGTAGGAAAAACAACCACAACTGCAAATTTAGGTTCAAGCTTAGCTTTAGAAGGAAAAAAAGTAGTATTAATAGATACAGACATTGGACTTAGAAACTTAGATGTAGTTATGGGACTTGAAAACAGAATTGTATATGACATTGTAGATGTTGTTGAAGGTAAATGCAAATTAAGACAAGCCTTAATAAAAGACAAAAGATTTAAAGAATTATACCTACTACCAGCAGCCCAAACTAGAGATAAAAGCGCAGTAAATGAAGAACAAATGAAAGAATTAACAGATACATTAAGAAAAGAATTTGATTATATACTAATAGATTGTCCAGCAGGAATAGAACAAGGATTTAAGAACGCAATAGCAGGAGCAAATCGAGCAATAGTAGTAACAACAGCAGAGATATCAGCAATAAGAGATGCAGACAGAATAATTGGATTATTAGAATCATCAGAAATTAAGAATCCAGAATTAGTAATAAACCGAATAAGACCAAACATGGTAAAAAAAGGTGAAATGATGGATGTTGACGATATAGTAGACTTATTGTCAATAGATTTAATAGGAGTTGTTCCAGATGATGAATACATAATTACACAAACAAATAAAGGTGAACCAGTAATACAAAATAGAAAAGCACCATCAGGAAAAGCTTACATAGAAATAGCAAAAAGAGTTTTAGGGGAAAAAATAGAAGTAACAATTCCAGGAAGAGAAAAAGGTTTTTTTGCAAAATTAAAAAGATTATTTAGAAAAAATTAGTACGAATTAAAATTTGGAGGGGTAAAAATAAATGTTTGAGAACATAATAAAGTTTTTTAAAAAGGCAAAAAAGAGTGAAGAAAAACCTGCAAATTCAAAAAGCGCAGCAAAAGAAAGATTACATTTAGTTTTAATGCAAGATAGAGCTAATGTATCAGCAGATTTTCTTGAACTTATGAAACAAGAAATAATAGAAGTAATAAAAAAATACATAGAAGTAGACGAAAGTGCAATAGATGTTAGATTAACGAACAAAGAAAATGAAGACGGAACTAATGGAGCCCCTGCATTATATGCAAATATTCCAATAGTTAATATAAAAAATGAGGCAAGAAAAGTTGATGTAAAAAAAGAAAAGAATGAAAACGAAAAAACAAATGAAGAAAATAAAGATGTAAAAAAAGAAGAAAAAAAGCAAGAAGAACTAAAAAAAGAAAGTAATGAAAAAAATGAGGTAGAAAATAAAGAAAATCTACAAGAAGAAGTAAAAAAAGAAAATACAACAAACGATAAAGAAACAAAAGAAGAAACAACAGAAAAATAGAATAAAGGGAAAATAATAAAATGAGAAAAAGAGAATTAAAAAATATGGAATGGTGGGTATTAATAATTGCCATCATTTTATGTTCTATAGGATTAATTGCGTTATTTTCTGCAACGCAAGAAACTGAACATGATGCATTTTATAAACAAATTATATGGATTGGAATAAGCTTGTTTGTTATGGTAATTTTTACTGTAATAGATTATGAAGCAATTGTAAAGGCATCGCCGATTTTTTATATAGTATTTTTAATTTTATTAGTAGCGGTACTTTTTACAAAGCCAGTTAATGGAGCAACGAGTTGGTTTGATATTGGATTTTTTTCATTACAGCCAAGTGAATTTGCCAAAGTGTTTGTTATATTATTTATGACATATGTAATAACAAAAATTCAGGCACAAAAAAGGGAAAATATAAATAAAATAACTAAATTATTTGTAATATTGCTTACAGTTGCAGTTCCAATATTGTTAATAATAAAAGAACCAGATTATGGTACTGCTGCAGCATTTATAGTAGCCACAATAATGATGCTATTTACAGCAGGAATTGATAAAAAGTATATAATATCAACCATTATTATAATCGCAGTAGCTATTCCTGTTTTATACAATTATGTGCTTCCAGACCATGCAAAACAAAGAATTGATGTGTTTTTAAATCCAGAATCTGATCCAAGAGGATCTGGCTATAATATAATTCAGTCAAAACTTGCAATTGGTGCAGGTGGATTGGTTGGAATGGGTGTATTAAAAGGAAACCAAACACAACTTGGATTTTTATATCCTAAAACAACAGATTTTATTTTTTCTGTAATAAGTGAAGAAATGGGCTTTATGGTATCTGGTGCAATTGTTATAATGTATGTAATACTTGTAACTAAAGCTTTATATATAGCCAAAACTGCTAAAGACAATACAGGTTCATTAATTGCAGCGGGAATTGCAGGAATATTTTTATTCCACATGGTAGAAAATATTGGTATGGTAATGGGATTACTTCCAATAACAGGAGTTCCATTGTTATTTGTAAGTTATGGAGGAAGCTCTATGATAACAAGCTTTATTTGTATAGGACTATTATTAAATATAAGCGGAAAAAGACAAAAAACAATATTTGTAAAATAAAGGAAAAAATATGTATTTAAAAAAACTAAAAATAGGAAATGTAGAATTAGAAAATAATATAATATTGGCTCCAATGGCAGGTATAACAGACCTGCCTTTTAGAGTAATTTGTAAAGAATATGGAGCTGGACTTGTTTGTACAGAAATGGTAAGTAGTAGAGCATTATTTTATTCAGATGAAAAAACTAAAAAGCTATTAAATACCAATAATGAAAAAAGACCAATTAGTTTTCAAATTTTTGGTAGTGATGAAGAAACATTTGAATTTAGTGCAAATTACTTAAACAATATTGCAGATATTATAGATATAAATATGGGATGTCCTGCACCAAAAGTTGTAAAAAATGGAGATGGAAGCAAACTTTTATTAGACTTAGAAAAGGCAGAAAAATTAATAAAAGCTGTAGTAAAAAATGCTAAAGTGCCTGTTACATTAAAAATAAGAAAAGGATGGGATAAAGAACATATTGTTGCAACTAAGGTTGCACAAATTGCCGAGAAAAATGGAATATCTGCAATTACTGTTCATGGACGTACAAGAACTGAATTTTTTAGTGGCGAAGTTGATTTAGATATAATAAAAAAAGTAAAAGAAAGTGTAAATATACCTGTAATAGGAAATGGAAATATAGTAGACGAAAAAAGTGCTAAAAAAATGTTTGAATATACAGGGGTAGATGGAATAATGATAGGAAGGGGAGCTTTAGGAAAACCATGGATATTTAAACAAATAATACATTATTTAAAAACGGGAATGTTATTGCCAGAGCCAAGTTTAAATGAAAAACTTGAGGTCATAAAAAAACATATTAATTTAGAAGTACAAGAAAAAGGTGATATTGTAGCAACAAAGGAACTTAGAAAACATATTGCTTGGTATACCAAAAATTTAAAAAATTCAAGTGAATTTAGAGGAAAAATAAATACTATAGAAAATAGCAAAGAACTTTTGAATACTGTTGATGAATATTTTAAAAGTTTATAGAATAAAAATGTGTAAAGAAGAAATTTTTTATACATTTTTTTTATTTAAGTAATTATCTAAATTATATGTATATATTTCACTTAAAAATATATACATATAATATTAAGATAAGAAAGGATTAAATTTATGAAAAATAAAAAAATAATATTTATAACATTAGTTGTTATATTGATACTTGCAATTTTAATAATTTTTTTATTAAACAAGACTAATGTTAAAAAAATTGGAAATAATAGTACTAGTCAAGAAATAGTAGACTATATTTTAAATATTAGCTCATATGAGGCAAAAATAGAAGTGGAAGTAAAAAGCAACAAAAATACTAATAAATATATATTAAAACAGCAATACATAAGTCCTGATGTAGCAACTCAAGAAGTATTAGAACCAAGTAATATTAGCGGAATAAAAATAATAAAAAAAGGAAATGACTTAAAACTAGAAAATACAAGTTTAAATTTAAGTAATATATTTGAAAATTATGAGTATTTAGCAGATAATGCATTAGATTTAAGCTGTTTTATAGAAGATTATAAAGAAAGTCAAAATTCAAATTATGAAGAAAAAGATAATAAAATAATAATGAATGTACAAACTAAAAATGAAAATAAGTATAGACAAAGTAAAAAGCTATATATTGATAAAAGTACAGGGAATCCTTTAAAAATGGAAATAACAGATACTAACCAAAATATTACAGTTTACATATTATATAATGAGGTAAAGATAAATAGTTTAGATAAACAAAATATTTTAGCTTTTAGATTATATAATACAAAACAAGAAATATAACTATAACAATTCTTTACTTTAACTAATATTTAAAATAAAAAAGACTTGACAATAAAGTAATATTAGGAGTGAAGAATATGGTAATAAAAAGAGGAGATATGTTCTATGCAGATTTGAGCCCTGTTATAGGTTCTGAACAAGGGGGAATAAGACCTGTACTAATAATTCAAAACGATTTGGGAAATAAATATAGTCCGACAGTTATTGCAGCAGCTATAACTTCACAAAAAAATAAAGCTAAATTACCAACACATATAGAAATCGATTCTAAGTCTTGTGGATTGAAAAATAATTCTGTTGTACTTGCAGAACAAATAAGGACTATAGATAAAAGCAGACTTAAAGAAAAAATAGGACATATAAATGATGATAAGATAATAGATAAAGTAAATAATGCTCTTGGCGTAAGCTTTGGTTTAGAAGAGTAAAATAAAAAAAAGCCCTAGTTATAGGGCTTTTTTTAAAGGCTTTTTACACTCCTCAGGACACGAAAGCTCAATAACTCCATCTCTTATCTCGTATTTCATGTAAATCTTTCTATGGACATTTGGAGTAAATTTCCGTTTGCACTGTTTGAAATCTTTACATAATAAACAGTGAGGTAATATCTGGAGATTAGTTAAAACAGCCATAAAGTAGCCTCCTTAAAAATTAATAATTAAATTATACCATATTTACATAAAATTGTCAATTAGAACTAATAAAGGTATTGTAAAATAAAACCTTTTTTGGTATAATAATAAAAGTTTTTAGAGAGGATGATATATATGAATTATAAAGATTTAGCAGATTTAATATTTCCAAATGCAAAGGAAATTTCATACTATGAAGAAAAATATCCAAATAGAAATTTAAAAGAAGGAGCAGTAGTTACAAGATATGCACCAAGCCCAACAGGTGTAATGCATATAGGAGGGCTATATCAAGCACTTATTGCAAAAAAATTGTCTAAACAAACAGATGGAGTATTTTTCTTAAGAATAGAAGATACAGATCAAAAAAGAGAAATAGAAAATGGTGTGTCTGAGATTGTTAGTTCATTAAAAGACTTTGGAATGGAAGCAGATGAAGGCATGTTAACAGACACAGAAGAAAAAGGAAATTATGGCCCATATAAACAAAGCTTAAGAAAAGAAATTTATCAAGCATATGCAAAATATTTAATAGAACAAGGAAAAGCATATCCATGTTTTTGTACACCAGAAGATGTAGAACAAATAAGACAAAAACAAGAATCTGCAAAAATAAGACCTGGTTATTATGGAGTATGGGCAAAATGTAGAAATATAACAGTAGAAGAAGCTATAGAAAAAATAAAAAATGGAGATAAATATATAATAAGATTTAAATCACTAGGAAGAGAAGACAGAAAAATAAAACATCATGATATAATAAAAGGAAATGTTGATTTTCCAGAAAATGATCAAGATGTTGTAATTATTAAAGCAGATGGACTTCCAACATATCACTTTGCACATGCAATTGATGACCATTTAATGCATACAACACATGTAATAAGGGGAGATGAATGGTTATCATCTGTTCCACTTCATTTACAATTATTCCATGAGTTAGGATTTAAAGCACCTAAATATGCACATATTGCCCCAATAATGAAAAATGATGATGGGAACAAACGTAAATTAAGTAAGAGAAAAGATCCAGAAGCAGCAGTAAGCTATTATGCTAAAGAAGGAATACCAGCAGAAGCTGTAAAAGAATATTTACTAAATATTGCAAATTCAAGCTTTGAAAATTGGAGAAGACAAAATAAAGATAAATCAATAGATGAATTTGAGTTGCAATTAAACAAAATGAGTGTAAGTGGAGCATTATTTGATATGGTAAAACTTTTAGATGTATCAAAAATAGTTATATCTAAAATGTCAGCAGAAGAAGTCTATGAAAAAAGTTTAAATTGGGCAACTAAATATGATGAAAACTTAGCTAAATTATTAGAAAATAAAGAATATGCTTTAAAGGTATTTGGAATTGAAAGAGGAAACCAAAAACCAAGAAAAGACATTGCAAAATGGTCTGACGTTATGGAAAATATAGAATATATGTATGACGAAAGTTTTAATAGCCAATTACATAAAGATGAATATCAAGTTATTAATGATAAAGAAGATATCAAAAAAATATTAAAATTGTACATAGAAAAATATTATGATGCAAATGATGACAAACAAACATGGTTTAATAAAATAAAAGAGCTTGCAGGAGAGATGGGCTATGCTAAAGAGGTAAAGGAATTTAAGGCAAATCCAGGAGTTTATAAAGCACATGTTGGAGATGTAAGTACTGTAATTAGAATAGCTTTAACAAAAAGAACTAATACTCCAGATATGTATGAAATAATGAAAGTTTTAGGAAAAGACAGAGTAATTTCTAGATTAAATAATGAAATTGAAAATTTATAGGTGATAATATGGAATATAATGTAGGAGATATAGTTAGAACAAAAAAACAACATCCATGTGGTAGTAAACTATGGGAAATTACAAGAGTAGGAATTGAATTTAAATTAAAATGCCAAGGGTGTGGACATATTGTTGTTTTAGATAGGCCTAAAGCATTAAAAGCAATTACTAAAATAGAAAAAAAAGCATAAAAAAATTGTAGAAAAACGGCACATTATTGTGCCGTTTTCATAATATATAGTATAGTATTATTCAAAATACTATATTGGAGGTGACTTGTATGGAGCCACAAGAAGTTTATTGCTTTAATAATAAAGAAGAAAAATGTTATAAAATTAAATGCTTAAATGTAATTATTGCAATCTTATTAACAGCATTTAGTTTTGTAATAGGACTTATAATAGGAGCATCATTGGCAGGTACTTTCCTTGGAGCATTAGCAGCAATAATTGTTTTAGCAGTTGTTTTAGGTATATTACTAATAATAGCTATAATATTAAAATTATGTAATGATAGAAAAAAAGAAAAGAAATGTCATAAATGTTGCTAGAACAAAATAAAAAAGGTCACTAAACGAATATAATTCGTTTAGTGGCTTTTTAGGAATTTATATATATTGTTCAATTAATTTCCAAACATCTTCTTGATAAATTGTCCTTTCAGATGAAAATGCAAATGTAGGGGCATCCCCTATAGGATTAAGAACTTTTTGAACTTCTTTTTTTGCATCTTCTACTTTAGTTATTGCTATTTTATCAGCTTTGTTTGTTAAAATCATAAAAGGAAGCCCTGATGATATAATATAATTGTACATTAATTTATCATTTTCGGAAGGTTTATGTCTAATATCTACTAAAAATATTATTAAAGAAATTTGTTCTCTTTTAAATAAGTATTCTTCAATAAAATGCCCAACTTGTTCTTGTTCTTTTTTTGACATTTTGCTATAACCATAGCCTGGTAAATCTACAAAGTAGAATTTCTCATCTATATTATAAAAATTTATTTGCCTTGTTTTTCCAGGTTCACTACTTGTTCTTGCAAGTTTTTTTCTATTTATCATTGTATTTATAAAACTTGATTTTCCAACATTAGATTTTCCAACTAAAACTACTTCTGGTAAATTGTTTTTTGGGTATTGTTTTTTACTAACAGCAGAAACTTCAAATTGCGGATTTTTTACTATCATCTTTTTTGTATGATATATTTAATTAAAATATATCATATGCTCCTTTCTACATTTGATTTTATATTTAGCATATTTTATTTTTTTATAATTATTTTTTCTGTTCCACCCATATATGGTCTTAAAACTTCTGGAATTATAACACTTCCATCAGGCATATAATTGTTTTCTACTATAGAAATTAACATACGAGGTGGGGCAACAACTGTGTTATTTAAAGTATGTGCAAAATAGTTGCCATTTTCTCCTTTAATTCTTATTCCAAGACGTCTTGCTTGGGCATCTGTTAGGTTAGAACAACTACCAACTTCAAAATATGTTTTTTGTCTTGGACTCCAAGCTTCAACATCACAAGATTTTGCTTTTAAGTCTGCTAAATCTCCAGAACAACATTCTAAAGTTCTTACAGGAATATTCATACTTCTGAAAAATTCAACTGTGTATGACCACATTTTATCATACCATTCCCAGCTATCTTCTGGTTCACACACTACTATCATTTCTTGCTTTTCAAATTGATGTATTCTATAAACACCACGTTCTTCAATACCATGAGCTCCTTTTTCTTTTCTAAAACAAGGAGAGTATGATGTCATATTATATGGTAAGTCTTCTTTTTTTAGTATTTGATCTTTAAATTTTCCAATCATTGAATGTTCAGAAGTACCAATTAAATATAAATCTTCACCTTCAATTTTGTACATCATGGCATCCATTTCTTCAAAACTCATTACACCTGTTACAACATCTGATCTTATCATATAAGGTGGAATACAATATGTGAACCCTTTATTTATCATAAAATCTCTTGCATATGTTAATACTGCAGAATGAAGTCTTGCTATATCTCCCATTAGGTAGTAAAAACCATTCCCTGCAACTCGTCTTGCACTGTCTAAATCAAGTCCACCTAAACTTTCTAATATTTCTCCATGAAATGGAATTTCATAATCACGAACTATAGGTTCACCAAATTTTTGTATTTCTACATTTTTACTGTCATCTTCTCCTATTGGAACAGATGGATGCATAATATTTGGAATTTTCATCATTCTTTTTTTTATTTCTTCAGAATATGTTTTTTCTAATTTTTCGTTTTCTTCAAGTTTTTGGTTTATTTCTTGGACTTTTGCTTTTATTTCTTCTGCTTCATCTTTTTTTCCTTGTTTCATAAGTTCACCAATTTGGCTACTTAAATTCTTTCTTTCAGATCTTAGATTATCTCCATTTAATTTTGCTTCTCTATTTTTAACATCTAATTCTATTACTTCGTCAACTAATGGAAGTTTTTCGTCTTGAAATTTTTTCTTTATATTTTTTTTTACAATTTCAGGATTTTCTCTTAAAAATTTAATATCTATCATAATTATTCCCCCATAATATAAATTCTTTAATTTAGTGCATATTATATAACATTTTTTCGTAATTATCAAGCATAAATGCCTTTTCATTTAGGTAATTTAATATTTTACTGTCTGTTACAAAATTGAATTTTATTTTATAGCTACAAAGCATTTGATATTTTTTTCCGAACTTTTTGTTAATTTCATTTTTTCCGTATTTTCCATCTCCAATAATTGGAAAACCAATATGGGCAAGGTGTGCTCTAATTTGGTGCGTTTTTCCGGTTTTTATTTCAACATCAAGTAAACAAGAATTATCATCTTTCTTTTTTAAGATTGTATATTTTGTTATTATTTTTTGGTAGCCTTTTTTATATTCATCACTAATATAGACCATTGATTTTTTATTGTCTTTAAATAAATAACTTTCTAATTCTTTTGTTTTTTCTTTTGGAATTCCATAAACTAAAGCCAAATAATGTTTTTCTATTTCATGATTTTTAAATTTAGTAAGTAAAATATTTAAAGATTCTTCATTTTTGGCAAAGATAACTAAGCCTGTTGTATTTCTATCTAGTCTATGGCAAGGCATTGGCTTAAATGGCGAATTTGAATATTTTTTATGAACAAAAGTTGTTAAACTGTTTTGTCCTGTAACCTCTAAATTAGATGGTTTATTTATAATTAAAATATTTTCATCTTCAAAAAAGACATTTAAATTAAATGAGGGGTCTAAATATTCATCACTAATATATATTAAAATCTCATCATTTAAATAAATATCTACATTTTGATTAATTCTTTTTCCATTTATTTTTATATCTTTTTGTCTTAATGTTTTATAAAAAAGATTTTGGCTAAGGGACGGAAATGAATCCATCAAAAATTTATTTAATTTTTTTCCATTATATTTTTCATTTACAATTAATTTTTTCATGTGTTTATTATAAGACAGCCTAAAACTAAAGTCAATAATTTGACTTTTTTTTATAATTGTAGTATAATAACAAACAGTTATTGCCATGAGGGCAAAGGATGAGATTTTATTAAAACCAAAAGGTTTAAATGTAAAAAGAGATTTGTATAAAAAAGAAGAGACAAGTAAATAATAATGTTGATCGGAGAATTTATTAAAGGTTTATTTTATGCTTTTAAAGAGACAAATATAGCATGAAAAATAAACTTTATTTACATATGAAAATGAAAATAGTTAATAAATCATGTGGGTCAATTAGTTTAATATAAATTTAAACTAATTTTTTGGTTTGATGAAATTAATGTTGTAATTTTTAATTATAACTAAAATAGAGAATAAAAATAGAAAAGGAGAATTTATGGAAGAAGAAAAGAAAGAATTAAAAAAACAAACAAGAAGAAAAATGACAAAAGACAATGAAAACAAAAATGCAAAAAAAGTTAGCTTACAAGCAAGAAAAACAAGTAAAGAAAAGAAAGGACAAGCAAAAGAAAAAAAGTCAATTTTTAAATCATCAAAATTAAAAATTATACCTTTAGGTGGACTTCAAGAGATAGGAAAAAACATTACAGTTTTTGAGTATGAAAATGATATTATAATAGTAGATTGTGGATTATCATTTCCAGAAGATGATATGCTTGGAATAGATTTAGTAATACCAGATATAACATACTTAGAAAAAAATCAAAATAAAATAAGGGGAATGTTTATTACACATGGACATGAGGATCACATTGGAGCTGTACCATATTTTTTAAAGAAAATTAATGTGCCTATATATGCAACAAAACTTACAGCAGGGTTAATTAGAAACAAATTAGAAGAACATAAAATTTTAAGAAGTACAAATCTTATAGAAGTAAATCAAGGAGAAGTAATAAATGCTGGAAAATTTAAAGTTGAATTTATAAGAAGCTCTCATAGTATACCAGATTCAGTTATGCTTGCAATAACAACACCAGCAGGAACAATACTTCATACAGGAGACTTTAAAGTTGATTATACACCAATTGATGGTAAAATAATGGACTTTGGAAGGATTGCAGAACTTGGAAAAGAAGGAATATTGGCATTAATGGCAGACAGCACAAATGCAGAAAGAAAGGGCTTTACAATGTCTGAAAGTTCTGTTGGAGAAGTCTTTGAAAAATTATTTTCAAATTGTACAAAAAGAATTGTTGTTGCAACATTTGCTTCAAATGTCCACAGAGTTCAACAAATTGTGAATTCAGCAGTAAAATATGGAAGAAAAATTGCAGTTTGTGGTAGAAGTATGATAAATATGATAACAACAGCAAGAGAACTTGGTTATATAGATTGCCCAGAAAATTTATTTATAGATATAGATTTAATAAATAAATATCCAGATGAACAATTAGTAATTATAACAACAGGAAGCCAAGGAGAGCCAATGTCTGCACTAACACGTATGGCAGCAGGAGATCATAGAAAAGTAAAAATTACACCAAATGATTTGGTTATAATTTCTGCAACACCAATACCGGGAAACGAAAAATTTGTATCTAGAGTAATAGATGATTTAATGCAAATAGGGGCAGAAGTTGTGTACAGTTCTTTAGCAGATGTACACGTATCAGGACATGCATGTCAAGAAGAACAAAAATTAATAATGGCTTTAGCAAAACCAAAATATTTTATACCAGTTCATGGAGAGTACAGACAACTAACAGCACATAGTGAAACAGCACAAAGTATGGGAATTGATAAAGAAAATATTTTTATGCTATCAAATGGTAGAGTACTTGAATTAGATGAAAACGGAGCACAGATAAAAGGTTCTGTTCCAAGTGGAAGAGTTTTAGTAGATGGATTAGGTGTTGGAGATGTTGGAAATATTGTATTAAGAGATAGACAACATTTATCACAAGATGGATTAATTGTAATTGTTTTAACAATGGATTCTAGTACTGGAGAAGTTGTTGCAGGTCCTGATGTAATATCTAGAGGATTTGTTTATGTAAGAGAGTCAGAGAATTTAATGGATGATGTAAAATCAGTTGTAAGACATGAAATTAGAAAATGTGAAGAACAGGGAATTCGTGATTGGAGTACAATAAAATCTGCTACAAGAGAAAATTTAAGAGATTATATATTTATGAAAACAAAAAGAAATCCAATGATTATACCAATTATAATGGAAGTGTAAAAATTACCACCGGCTTAAGGGGTTAAATGGCAATAAATTGTCAATGGTTCCGGGTTTGAATGGCAATAATATAATATTTTTTGTACCTTGGTGTCGCAACCTACAATTTAAAAATTTTATAATGTAGGTTGCTCCAATTCGCACTCGTGCAAAAGCACTCGTTTGGTCGCTTACGCGGTACTTGCAAAATTATTATATTATTGCCATTCAAACCCGGAACCATTGACAATTTATTGCCATTTAAACCCGGAACCGGTGGCAATTTTTTAAAAAAGAGATTGAAAAAAAGTATAAAAACAAGTATAATAAATAAAAATTTAAAGAGGAGATAAAAATTATATGCAAATACTTATTTTAATTATTTTAATTTTATTAAATGCATATTTTGCAGCAAGTGAAATAGCATTTATATCATTAAATGATGCAAAAATAGAAAAACAAGCTAAAGAAGGTAATAAAAAGGCAAAACAGATTGAGAAAATGCTAAAAACTCCAAGTAAATTCTTAGCAACAATTCAAATTGGAATAACCCTTGCTGGTTTTTTATCAAGTGCATTTGCTTCAGATGCGTTTGCAAACCAGTTAGCCCCTGTATTAAATAATTTAATTCCAGTAATTTCGCTAGATGCGTGGAGAACTATATCAATTATTTTAATAACAATAGTTTTATCTTTCTTCACTTTAGTATTTGGGGAATTGGTTCCAAAAAGATTAGCTATGAAAAATTATGAAAAAATATCATTTGCAACAATTGGAGTTATAAGGGCAATTTCTATAGTAACAGCACCTTTTGTAAAGCTTTTGACATCAGTTACAAATGCTATATCAAAATTATTTGGTGTAAATGAACAAGACGAAGAAACAGTTACAGAAGAAGAAATAAAAATGATGGTAGACCAAGGTAAGGAAAATGGAACAATTGATGAAGAAGAAAAAGAGTTAATAAATAATGTTTTTGAATTTAATGATATAACAGTATCAGAAATTATGACACATAGAACTGATATATTTGCTGTTGATATGAATATAGGAATGGATGAACTATTACATGAAATTGAAAAATCAGATTATAAAATAAGCAGAATTCCAGTATTTGACGAAACAATTGATGATATAAAGGGAATTTTATATTTAAAAGATGTATTGAAAAATATTCATAAAAAGACATTTAAAGTAAAAAATATTATGAAAGATGCATACTTTGTTCCACAAAACAAGTTGATAAATGAGTTGTTTAAGGAGTTACAAAAAAATAAAACTCAAATGGCTATTATTTTAGATGAATATGGTGGAACAGCAGGTTTAATTACAATGGAAGATATATTAGAAGAACTTGTTGGTGATATTTATGATGAATATGATGATATAGAAGAAGAATTTGAAAAAGTAGATGAAAACACATATATTATAAGTGGAAGTATGCCAATATATGATGTAAATAAACTATTAAATTCTAAAATACCAGAAGGAGACTATGATACAATTTCTGGTTATTTACAAGAAAAAATGGGAAGAATTCCAGAAGATGAAGAAAACCCAATAATAGAAACAAAAGAGGTAACATTTAAAATAGAAGAATATGAAGATAGAAGAATAATAAAAATAAAGGCTTGTAGAAATAATACGCAAGAACAAACAGAAGAATAAATCCAAAAAAATAGTTTAGATATAGAAATTTAACTAATGGAAAGGAAAATAAAAATGAAAAATAGAAAAGTAATAATTATTGCAGTAATTGCAGTTGTATTAGTATTAATAACAACTATTTTAGTAATAAATAACAATTATAATAAAAGAGATTATACAATAGAAAAAGTAAAAGATTATAATTATTTTGTGCTAGTTGAAAATAATCAATATGGAGTTATAGACAAAAACGGAAAAAAAATAATAGATACAAAATATGATAATATAAAAATTCCAAATCCTTCTAAAGGCGTATTTATAGCTACACAAAATAGCAAAAACAAAGTTCTAAATGAAAATGGAGAAGAAATCTTTTCAAAATATGAATTAGTAGATTGTATAAGATTAAAAAATATTGCAAGTGATTTAATGTATGAAAAAAGTGTGTTAACATATTCTAAAGATGGAAAATATGGATTAATTGATTATCAAGGAAAAGAACTAACAGGAGCTATATATAATAGCATATCTGCTTTAGAGTACAAAGAGGGAGAACTTATTGTTGAAAAAGATGGTAAATACGGCGTTATAAACATAAATGGAAATGAATTAGTGCCAATAGAGTATGATCAAATAGATGTTGATGACTATTATAGAGAAAATGAGGGGTATAAAAAGGCTGGATATATTGTAGGACAAAAAACTGATGAAGGGTATAGATATGGCTATATTGATGTAAATGGAAATAAAGTTACAAAAGTAGAATATAATGAAATGGAAAGAATTACAGATATCCAAGAAGATGCAATTTATTTAATAGCATCAAAAAATGGCCAATATGGAGTACTAAAAAATGAAAATGAAATACTAAAAAATGAATACCAATCAATAACTTATGATCAAGAAAACAATGTACTTGTAGTTGAAAAAAGCAAGAAGTTTGGAGTATCAACTTTAAGTGGAAATATAATTATTCCAATTAAGTATTCTCAAATAAATATTACTGGAAAGTATTTGTATGCAGAGCAAAAAAATGCTCAAACAGAGGTTTATGATAATGAAGGAAAGCAAATAAATATTGATCCAAACACATCTATATTAAGTATAGAAGATGGAAAATATAATATAGTAATTACAAGTTCTGAAAACAAGACATTGTATAGTGTTACAGATAAAGATGGAAAAACAATAATTAATAATGATTACACATATATAAAATACTTATTTGATAAATATTTTATGGTATGTGGTAAGGATGGAAAATTAGGAGTTTTAGATGATGAGGGAAAGGAAGTTGCAAGTTTAAAATATGATTCTATTCAAGAAATTGGAAGTACAAACTTAGTTCAAGCCTCAATTTTATCTAGTAATATAACATATTTATATTCAAATCAAATGGAAAATATATGTGAAATGAAAAATGCTACAATTAAGCAAATTGATGAATTTATAGAAATTTATAATAATGATGAAATAAAATATTTTAATAAGCAGGGAAAAGAGGTTTCTAATAAAGAAGTTTATGGAGATAATAAATTATTTTCAAAAGCTGAAAATGGAAAATGGGGATTTGTTGATAGTAGTGATAATGTGAAGGTTGAATTTAAATATGATGAAGTAACAGAATTTAATAAATATGGCTATGCAGGAATAAAACAAAATGGAAAATGGGGAGTTATTGACATAGAAGGTAATATTGTTGTAGAGCCAAAATATGAATTTAAAGATAATGAAAGACCTGATTTCTTAGGTGAATATTATAAAGTAACATATGGCTTTGGAGAATTTTATTATACAAAATAAAAATTATATTCCCGCCTATAAAAAAGTTGCCACCGGTTCCGGGTTTAAATGGCAATAAATTGCAATGGTTCCGGGTTTGGATGGCAATAATATAATATTTTTTGTACCTTGGTGTCGCAACCTACAATTTAAAAATTTTATAATGTAGGTTGCTCCAATTCGCACTCGTGCTAAAGCACTCGTTTGGTCGCTTACGCGGTACTGCAAAATTATTATATTATTGCCATCCAAACCCGGAACCATTGCAATTTATTGCCATTTAAACCCGGAACCGGTGGCAATTTAAACCCTTAAGCTGGTGGCAATTTTTTTTCTCCTGGGCGGTGTTGTTATTTTTTGGAATAATATTGACAAATATTTCTTATAATATATAATATGTAGGTAAATACAAATGAATATAAGGAGGAAATTTTATGGCAGTTAAGGAAAACCAACCTGATGAGGCAAAAGTAAAGAAAATGATTGATGATTTAGTAAAAAAGGCTAAAATTGCTTCACAGGAGTACATGAAATTAGACCAAAAGACAGTAAAT
>ENA-ORLW01000351-ORLW01000351.1-human-gut-metagenome-genome-assembly--contig:-NODE-351-length-69052-cov-6.130497_pt1 | contig 69052 bp, 76 predicted proteins | sample MGYA00243017_ERZ508829 | MGnify/ENA primary metagenome ERZ508829 (study PRJEB26277, sample SAMN04329776) | human gut metagenome | biome: human-associated habitat | host: Homo sapiens | place: USA...
CCAGGCAGCAGGCAGTGACGTAGTCGCTCATGGACATCCCGGACTGCTTCGCCAACTCCTTGATGGCCTCCCGGTCTTGGGATGTCATGCGGATACTGAATTTAATATCTTTTTTCATGTTGGTTCCTCCAATCTTTCGTAAAAATGGGGTGTGGGGCAGCGCCCCGCAGACAGGCGGAAGGCAGGACAGCGGCGTTGCCGCAGACCAGACAAACGCGATGCTGGCCACCTCCAAGGAGGTGATTTTTTCCCTCTGCCGCAGCTTTCCGCAAAAACGGGCCACAAACGGGCTTTCGCACTGCCGCGGGTGTTTACTCACCACACTCAGAATCCTCCCGCAAACCGCCGCACAACGCCCCGACAGGGTCAACAGGGTCGACCGCCGGGGTACCGTGGGCATCGTCACTTTCGGCACGGCGCAGCTCGATGAGCCGCTTGCCGTTGCTGCGGCGCACCATACCGGAAATGCCGATTTTACTTAGTGCGTCAAGGTTTTGCAGGATCAGTCGGGACACTTTTTTAGGCGTGATACGTTCTGTACCGACAGGGTCGATCCTCTCAGACAGCTCCGTGGGAGTGCCGATGAATTCTGCACGATTGCGCATCAGTTCAGAGGCCAGATAGACGATGCGGTCGCCCAGCAGCTCCGGCTGTGTTCTGCTGTCTGCTATCATCTCCCACACATTTTCACCGTTGCGCTCCAGCGACAACTCCCGGTACTCAATGTCACGCCCGATACAGGAAAGTTTCGCCTTGCCGCTGGCGCGCCGTTCCTCCACCAGTGTGAAGCTGGAATCCACCGCACCGCTGATCGCAGTGGTACCGGAGATGCGGCTGAACACATCGTCAGCAGTTTCTTTGCGCAGATGGTGGATCAGTAGGATGGCGATACCGTGAGCATCTGCGATCCGTTTCAGAGCAGAGAGGTCACGGTAGTCGTTGGCGTAGGTGTTGTCGTAGCTGGTGCTGCGGATCATCTGCAGCGTGTCGATGATGACCAGCACCGTGTCGGGATGCTCAGCGAGGAAGGAACAGAGCTGCTCCTCCAGACCTTTGCCGAGAATATCACTGCCGGTAGAGAAGTGGACATTGGCGGGAGCATCCTCCGTGATCTCGAACAGCCGGTTCTGGATGCGGAGGGTAGAGTCTTCCAGACAGAGGTAGAGTGTGGTGCCCTGTTTGACGGGCATCCCCCAGATGGGTTCGCCCTTTGCCACCATGACGGAGAGCCACAGCGCCAGCCAAGACTTACCCACCTTGGGTGAGCCAGCAAGGATGTGCAGTCCTTGGGACAGCAGCGTGTCTACCACAAAGTTCAGCGGTGTGAGCGGAAGGCTCATCAGGCTCTCGCCGTCAATGGTTTGCAGTCGTTTGGTTTTGTTCATTGGATCATCTCCTTGTAAAAAATAAGGACAGAGACCGCACCCACACTGCGGTCTTTGCCCTTTCACTTGATTATTCTCTGGATTTTGATATATTGAGATTGTCGCAAGACAGCATCTAAAAGCATATAGGACAGGAGGGCAAAAAAATGCCGCTGGAGATCAATCAGTACAATGGGTTTGATACCTTTTCTTTGCACTACCGGAAGGATCGTGTGTACCATGCGGGTAAAGAATTTCCAGCCAAGTTCTTTGCCGCCGAGATTCTGAACTTTGCTGGTGAGATCCATGACCCGCTGCTCAAGCGTATCACCACATTGACTGAACTGGTTGATGATGCGACAACTGCTGAAAAAGAAACGAGCCGCGAACTCTTGAAGGAGCTGTGGCCTTTGCTGAAGGATGCTGTGGCGTGGATCTATACTTGTCCTCCATTTTGTTATCAGGACAGTCAACACGAATGGCATTCATTCGAACTGGCGATGAACAGTGACCGCTTCGAACAGGATCGTGAGGATTCTCCAAACCATCTTCCATACTATTTTCTCTCATTCAGTGAAGAGGTTTTGAAAATTCTGGTTGCCATTTACAATTTCTGTCTGCTTGTGCGAGCGTTTGAAAGCAAATATCTCCGCAGGCTGACAAAACGAACAGAGAGCGCTTTCGCAAAAGCGACACACGAATGCTTTGATGAGGATGATGGTTTTCTGATTCTCTTGGAGCAAATGCCCTTTGGCGAGATAGAAGAATTCTTTTCTAAGCCACGGCTGATCTCCGGCTTCGACTATATTCAGGACCCGAATGATAAAAACAACTGGATCACAGTCCACCAGGTTGTATGCAAAAGGCTTATAGATTTTTATGTGTTCGATCTGTTGAATGGATTGCAGTGTGGGCATGGTCCCAGTTGGTGCCGCAACTGTCACCGCTACTTTTTGACGACCACCGCACATGTTCCCAAATACTGCGACGGCATTGCACCGCAAGACAGTCGTATGACCTGCCGGCAGTACGGCGCTATGATGCGGCAGAAGGAGCAGAATAAAAATCATCCCATCTATCACACATTCACCACCCGCACCAACACCATCCGCAAGCACCACCAGAGAGGAAAAATCTCTGATGAGCTGCGTGAGCAGGCTCTCTATGTAGCGGAGTGCCTCCGGGACAAAGCTCTGATGGATAACGACTACGCTGCCAACGGCTATGCGCAGGATATGGAGCAGGAGCGTGTCTATGCGGAAGCCAGAAAGCGGCTGAAATGAGAAAGGGGGGGGGCCGTCCCATGTCAATGAATATGTACACTGTTGCCGGGGACTGCCCCAGCAATGAAGAATTGGCTCTGCGGATACAGGATGGGGACAAGAATGCAGCGGAGCTGCTCCTCTCACAGAACGAGGGGTTTCTAACCTCCGCTGCTATTCGTTATAAAAACCACAGTCGCTTTTCCATACTGGAGGATCTAAAACAGGAGGGCGCCATTGCACTGCTGGATGCGGCACAGTCCTTCGACTTAGCGCATGGTGCTCAATTTTTGACCTATGCCACGCCTGTGGTGGAAGCGGCTATGCAGGATTATGCCGCCAAGAATTCTTTGTCTGTATGCCTGTCACCCAACCGCTATTATCAACTCCGTAAGGTAGCAAAACTCTGTGTCACAAACGATAACAACGCTGATGAACAAATCATCTCTAAAATCCAAAAGGAGTTGAGTGTATCCGCGAAAGTGGCGCGAGCTCTGTTGGTGGACTATCTGATGTTCTTCCGGGATATCGAATTGGATGCCAATGAGTATCGTGTCAGCATTGGCGGCGATCCTGCGAGGGCCTATGACCGCCGTATGCAGCGGGTGCTGCTATTCCAACGAATCGAGGAAGTGCTGAAGCCCAGGGAACTGACCTTGGTGCGGCACTATCATGGCATCGGCCTGCCGAACGAGAAAGGGATGACTTTTCAGAAACTGGCAGTTCAACTCAACTACAACGGTCCCAGCGGTGCGGAGAAAGCATACAAGGCTGCAATTCGGAAATTGAAGAAAGAACTCCACTCTGGTGCTTATGGACAGTGGCTCTCAATTCAGGAAGCCATCAACAGAGCCAGAGCGGAAGCCGCGGCAGACTCTGGACATTACGCAACGCCACAGGCCACATGGTTGGATGAAAAGGATCTGGCGGAGCAGTTTATCTGCGAGGTCGCTGTGTTGGCCTGTGTACAAGAGATATTCAGTGAGGCATTGGAGAATGAAGAAAAATAGCAGTACGGTACCGGGTGTCAGTCTGATACCGTACTGCTATTCGCTTATTCTGAATCTTCCTTTCCGGACATAGAAAGAGCGCCCGATCTCTTCGCCGTACAGCGAGAGAACGAACGCTCTTTTTCGTATTGATTCAGTTCTGCGAAGAGCCGCCACGCCAGTTCAAATCCAGAGATGAAACTGTCGATGGAGGTATCCTCCACAATGCGATCTTTGGCATCGATAATCTGCAGCACCAACCGCCGCTCTGGTTTCTCCAGCACATTGATGAGGGTCTGATGGCATTCTTCAATCTCCTGCTTCTGTGCCGAAAGTTCCGGTGGGATATAAAAGCAGTCGTACAGGTCTTTGAGTAGTTTGTTCATGTGTTGCACCTCCAGGTAGCAACACACGATATCACAGGAAGAGAAAAATAGCTATATCCAACAACCCAAAATCAGTAAATTAGCAAAGCACGTCCTGCACGGACACTCTTTTCATAACTGCAAGGCAGTTCGTCGATTAACTCAACACCAGCCGGCTCAATATACTTTTGTTTAAAATGCTCCTTAGCTTCGGCGGAGAAATAATCATCATCCAACATAATATATCGAATACCGGAGGTTAATCCAAGCTGTTGCATATAAAGGCCAACTTTAAACATGGTGTTGATTTGCACAAACGAATCAAAGACACCAAGCATTTTTGCTATTGTTCCATTGGGATTTTCGGAAAATCCTACGCCATCTACATTACCGACCAAATAAACTGGTTTTCCAGGGTGAGACTCATTGTACCGGTCAATCAACTTCTTAATATCTACAGTCTCATCTGATTTATTTACACCATACTGTCCAGGATCAGATGTATGAATGAGAGATTGAACCAATGCGCGGATATCTCCATCAGCATCTTTGATAATCAGGTCAAAACTATGAATGCCTGCTGCTGCCGCTTCATGTGATACAATTTCCATTGTGGAAAGGTTGACATTGGGATCGCGTTCTGCCATGGGAGTTAAGTGCTTACTTTCGGGATAAATAGTCGCCCCTGCGTCATAAAAACTCTGCGCAACCAACTGTTCCGCACCATGCCCGCGATACTTTGCTTGTTTTTGTTGTATCTCTTTAGGAGCAATCAAATTATTAAAAATCTCTTTCACCAAATCTTCTGACAACGAGAGGAAAGCGTTCAAAATTTGCTCCAAATCATTGGAAACAAAATATTCTGAAATCAGTTTGGCCCATTCTTCCTTCCCTTGGCGGGACAATCTGCCAGCAAACCATGCTGTGCTGTGTTTAATTAAATCCTCACGTTTTTCTGCAACCAGCCTTTCTCCGTTGGCTGTTGTTGATATATGGGCGAGGTACGTCATATCCAAATAGAATCGCTTGTCGGATATACCAAGCAAAAGACGAATATCGTTTATGAAATTAGGGTTATGTAGTAAAGCCTTCTGGATGGATTCCGAAAAAGTTTCCTGTATATTATTTCGATAGTAGTCGAGAAAAGTGAGCAAACCGGCTACAACACTGCCGTCAAGCGCTTCCCCTCTGTAAAGAGGAATGTCGTTCTGTGGCGCTACACAATACCAAAACTCTTGTAGCTTGTTCATAGTTATCCTCCTGTCATGTTCACGAAAACAATTACTTGCATTTAAGATGAAACTATTGTAATATATTTTCTGTCATATGTACAGTATTTTTTTCTTTGCACAATGGAGGACTTTATGTACGATCTTCATTCTATACTTGCGCAGCTTCAAGATAAAAAGTCACCACTGTTCAGAACCGAGCAGAAAATGATTCATTGCCTGTATTGCAAGATGGACAATCTGCAGGGCAATGAAGATCCTTTGTTTTTGATGTGGCAGAATGAACTTGAGTTTACCTATGGAAATCTGAGTGAACTGCTTTCTCAGAATTCAAAAATCAATCCTCAAGAGTTATGTGAGTTGTATGGGTTTGAAAATTCAAAAGAAGTAAATTTGTCCCAGCTTTTAAAATGCATTCAAACCTTCTATAGTGTTCTAATTAAGCTTATCACCTACAATATGGTTCAGGGAACCGTTCCTAAAGAGAAGGGTGATACTAACGACACCTCAATTGAATTGATTTTATCAGGAAAAGCCTTCGTCAAGTTTGGCATAAACAATTATAGCTACGATGACTGGTTTTCTTGGATTTTAAAATATTGGGATTCTGATATAGAAGAGCATTGTTGTAAGCTTCGGACATGTTTAGAAGCAGAAAATACGATTCTCTCAATCAAAGGATTTATTCAAAGCTTTCGTTCAGATAGTCTAAAACACATTTACGAAACTGTTATCCCAAAAGAAATTCGTCATGCACTTGGAGAGTACTATACTCCAGATTGGCTTGCAACATGTACAATAAAAAACGCATTGAATGCAAGCAAGGAAAAAGTTACGGACCTTCGTTTCATAGATCCAACTTGCGGAGCCGGAACCTTTTTGACCAGAGTAATGCGAATGATTCAGGCTGAATCTTTGAACGGATTTATCAATCCTTCGATGGTTGCTGGCTTTGATATTAACTCTCTTGCTGTCCTTACTGCGAAAGCCAACTATTTAGCAACCATAATAGACCAAATAAGCTCTTACTCTGACTTCGTCATCCCCGTATATCATTATGACATAATCAATACTCCTGCGCTTGAAGGAGACAAACTGATAGTTGACACTAATTGTGATTTGATTTGCGAGATTCCTCGTTGTATTTGCAAAAAAGCAGAACAACAAAAACTGTCTTTTTGCGCCGACGATTTTTTGCAATTGATATGTCAGCATGAAGATTGCGCAGAACTACGCAAGAGCATTACACGCTATGATTCTACCAATCAAAAAATAATCGCTAATATACTTTTGAACAGAATTTTTGCTTTCTATGAGAGAAAAGCAGACATTGTTGTAGGCAATCCTCCGTGGGTGAACTGGGAGTATCTCCCACAAAAATATAAAGCGAAGTCTCAGCATCTTTGGCCGGAGTATGGATTGTTTAATGCTAAAGGCCGGGATTTGAGCTTTTCTAAAGAAGACATTTCTATCTTAGTTACATATGTTGTCATAGATCGTTTCCTCAACGAAAATGGATATCTTAGCTTTGTTTTGCGGCAAGCCATGTTTAAGTCAGCACAAAATGGCGTCGGCTTCCGCCGTTTTAAATTAGAGAAGGGGGATACCGATTTTAGAGTATTACAAGTGGATGATCTGTGTGGTGTAAAACCGTTTGAGGGGATTAATAGTCGAAGCGCACTTGTTCTTATAAAGAAAAATGAAAAACATACTTTTCCAGTACCTTACAATTGCTGGACAAGGAGAAAACATTTTCTAAAGGCGACCAGAGAACCCGATGCAACAGCAGACTCAATTATGACGTTTGTTGATGTAGAAAAAATGATTGCGTTTCCTGCTGACAAAAATGATCCATCTTCAATCTGGATAAACTCTCCGGAAAGGATCACTTCTGTAATAGATACGGTTTTGGGAAGCAACTCATATAAAGCAAGAACTGGTGTTTTTACCGGAGGCGCAAATGCTGTTTATTGGATGAACATAGCAGAAAGGTCTGGCGAAACAATAAAAATCAGCAATATAGTGGAGAGAGCGAAACGGAAAGTAAAAGCTGTAACCGCAGAGATTGAACCTGTTTTTGTGTATCCTTTAGTTCAAGGAAGCGATATCTCTCAATGGAATGTTAACACTAAGTCTTATATTCTATGCCCTCATACTGCTGAGACAAAAATGTATCCTGTGGCAGAAAATGTTTTGAGTGCCGTTGCCCCAAAGACACTGGATTACTTGGCCGGGTTTAGAGAAGATTTGGATGCCCGCAAGGGTTTTGCCGGCTGGGAAAAAGAGATTCAGGCACAACACTTTTACTCTATTTTGAGAATAGGTGAATATACTTTCTCAAAATACAAAGTGGCGTGGCGATACATTGCACAGTCGTTCATTACTGCTGTCATCACATCTGCGCAAGATAGTTTTGTCGGCGAAAAGTTGTATATTCCAAACGAAAAAATAATGTACGTTGGAACTGATTGTAAGAGTGAAGCGTATTATCTTTGCGGAGTCTTGAGTTCTTCACCTGTAAGCTATTGTGTTAAGTGCTACATGAATCCCACCAGCATTTCGGCTCATGTCCTTGATAAACTCAATATTCCCCAGTATGATCCGAACAACATTCTTCACCAAAAAATAGCAACCATCTGTGAAACGGGACACCAAGCAAAAGATTCCGAAGAAAAAGCAAAGCTTCAAACTGAGTTGGATACAACAATCGGGGAACTCTATGGCATATCCGATGAGTCCATCAAAGTAATCCAAGATGCATTGAGAAACCTGTAATATGTTTTTTGATGTCACGGTCAAAAGTACCGCAGCCGCAAGCCATCTACATGATGACTTGCGGCTGTTTCGTTTTTTTCGTATCGGTAGTGCCCCTCGGTTCACTTCATGTCCCTATGGGACGGAGCACTTTAGCTGCGCCGGTTTTCCTTTTGGTGCCTGAAGGCGCCAATGAAATCAGCGTGTCGAAAAAAAGCTTCAACACGCTGAAGGTGCCGGATCGCTAATCCGGCATTATTTATGCTCATCATTCCAAAAACAGAGCTGCAGGGCGATTTACAACCATCATATTATAGTATTTCAGCAGGTGATAGTCATCCTTATCCAACTTAATGGTGTTGAGCAGGCGGTCATTTTCTTCCAGCGGCTCCTTGGAAATGAGCGTCTTCAGCGCAATAGGAGCAAAGAACGGCGTACTGCCGATGCCGGAGAGCAGGCCGATGGCCGGGGTACGGGTCTGCATGGGATTGAGCATGCAGATGTACATTTTTTCCGCGTCATTGATCTGGTTGTTAAGCACCATATGGGTGATAGTGTCAAAGGCCTTCATTTCGCCGGTAAACAGATGCTGACACCGGTCGGGATTGCCGAAATCCTCCACTCCTACATAGAGCATCACATCCACCGTCTCGCCCGTCGCGGAAGGGGAGAAGCAAAGCAATGAACGGACGATCTGCCGGATGCGCCCGTCATAGTAGTACATATAGGCCCGGGGCTGGTTGAAGTAGAAGTTTTTGGGCAAAACAGGCTCGGTGTTATGCGGCATCGGCGGCTGATAATCTAAAAAGCACTTCAGATCAATATCCAGCTTCTGAGAAATATCATACAGTGTATCAATGTCAATGGTAATGGTCCCGTTTTCGTATTTAGAGACCGTCGCCTTGCTTTTATTAATCATAACCGAGAACTGCTCAATGGTATAGCCGCGGCTTTTCCTGTATTTTTTTATGCGCTGACCGACATGATAACAAAATGCACTCATGTGTCCCACCTCCCATTTGCCTTAATTATAACAATCTTTTCCCGGGAAGTCAACAAAAAGTTTCACAGTGAGAAACTGTGTTTAAAAAGACTTTCTGTAAAATAAACGAAAAATAAAGTTGCACAAAAAATTATTTTCTTTTTAAGTAAAAGGATGAAATCGCATGGAAAGCCGCCTTAAAGTGGTGGAATCCGTTGACTGCGGCCTTTTTTTTCGTTATAATAGCTGTATCCGGTGGAAGTGGTTTTTCTGCCGGAAAACAGTAAAGGAAGTGAGTCAAGTGGCAAAGAAAGGAAGATTGGTCTTCAGAACAGACCGCTGCAAGGGCTGTGAGCTGTGTGTAAACGCATGTCCTATGAAGATTCTGAAGCTTGATGATGAGGCTGTGAACATAAAGGGCTATCATCCTATCAGCGTAACGGATCCTGACAAGTGCATTGCTTGTGCCAGCTGTGCAATGATGTGCCCCGACGGCATCATCAATGTCTATGTTGAGGAATAAGTAGGAGGGTAACAGAGAAATGGCAGAAAAGAAATTAATGAAGGGTAACGAAGCCTTCGCTGCCGCCGCTATTAACGCCGGCTGCAGATACTATTTCGGTTACCCCATCACCCCGCAGAGCGAGGTTCCCGAGTATATGTCCAGAGAGCTGAAGAAGGCCGGCGGCGCATTCATCCAAGCCGAGTCCGAGCTGGGTGCCATTAACATGGCGTACGGCGCATCCGCTGCCGGTGGTCGCGTGCTCATCACTTCTTCTTCTCCCGGTATCGCCTTGATGCAGGAGTCCATCGGTCTGCTCTGCTCCGTGGAGCTGCCTGTGGTCATCATCAATGTCATGCGCGGCGGCCCCGGCATTGGCTCCATCCAGCCCGGCCAGGCCGACTATAATCAGGTCACCCGCGGCGGCTCCAACGGCGACTATCACACCATCGTCCTGGCGCCTAACTCCATCCAGGAAGCCATCGATATGATCGGCAAGGCCTTCGACCTGGCAGATGAATATAGAAATCCCGTCATCATCGCAGCCGACGGTATGCTGGGCCAGATGATGGAGCCCGTGGTGATGCCCGAGCCCAAGCACGCCCTCACTGAGGAGGAGATTCCCGAGGTTAAGCCCTATGCCCTGACCGGTCACAAGAATAAGAGAGACCGTCACGCTATCAACTCCGTGTGGCTCAAGCAGGAGCTGCTGGAGAACTACATCAATGAATATTGGCCCAAGTACGAGAAGGCCGAGCGCGAGCTGCAGGATTGGGAATCCCGCAATCTGGAAGGCGCCGAGATCGTATTTGTGGCTTATGGTTCCACCTCTCGTATCGCCATGGAGGCCATGGAGATGCTGGCAGACGAGGGTATTAAGGTCGGCCTGATCCGTCCCAAGACCCTGTGGCCCTTCCCCGTGAATGCCTTTAAGGAGATCGACTTCAATACCACCAAGCAGATCATCTCTGTGGAGCTGTCCCAGGGTCAGATGATCTACGATGTGAAGCTGGCCGTGGAGTGCAAGCTGCCCGTTAGCCTCATCAACCGTGTCGGTGGTATGCTGCTGGATCCCCAGGAGATTGTTGATCGGACCAAGAAGATTATGGAGGTGAAGTAAGTTGAAGCCCGTATTTGAATATACAAAAGGTATGCGTGAGACCGAGCTGCACTACTGCCCCGGCTGTACGCACGGTATTGCTCATCGACTGATTATGGAAGTGCTGGAGGAGCGTGGCGATTTGGGCAACTGCATCGCCGTTTCCCCCGTAGGCTGCTCCATTGTGGCTCATCAGTACATGAACGTTGATATGATGGAGTCCCCCCATGGTCGTGCTCCCGCTGTTGCCTCCGGCATCAAGCGTGTGCATCCTGATTCCCCGGTGTTTACCTACCAGGGCGACGGCGACTTGGCCTCCATCGGTACCAATGAAATTATTCACGCCGCCGAGCGCGGTGAGAAGTTCTGCACCTTCTTCATCAACAACGCCATTTACGGCATGACCGGCGGCCAGATGGCCCCCACCACCCTGATCGGTCAAAAGACCACCACCTGCGTGGATGGCCGTACTATTGAGCAGGCTGGTATGCCCATGCGCATGTGTGAGCTGATTTCCTGCCAGGACCGCGCCGTGTATGTGGAGCGTGTTTCTCTGGATTCTCCCGCCAATGTGCGCAAGGCCAAGTCTGCTATCCGCCGCGCCTTCAAGGTCCAGGATCTGAAGCTGGGCTTTGCGTTCGTGGAGTTTCTGTCCATCTGCCCCACCAACTGGGGTCTGACCGCTCCTAAGGCTATGGAGTGGCTGCGGGAGAACATGATGCCTTACTATCCTGTGAAGCAGTTCAAGTGCCCCGAGGAAGTCAAGGAGGTAAAGTAAATGGCTACTAAAAAAGTATTTGTGGCCGGCTTCGGCGGCCAGGGCGTGCTGCTGATCGGCCAGATGCTGGCCTACGCCGCCATGTATGAAGGCAAAGAGGCCACCTGGATGCCCTCCTATGGCCCCGAGATGCGCGGCGGTACTGCCAACTGCACCGTCTGCATTTCCGATAAGCCCATCGCTTCTCCTCTGGTCACTGCCTGTGATGTTCTTGTGGCTATGAACGGTCCTTCCTTGGATAAGTTCGAGGATATGCTGGTTCCCGGCGGTCATCTGTTCGTGAACGCTTCTGTTATCCATTATAAGGCTCGCCGCACGGATGTACATGTTCACTATGTGGATTGCACCCACATTGCCGAGCACGAAGTGGGCAACGGCAAAACCGCCAATATGGTCATGCTGGGCGCTATCATCCGTGCTTCCGGCGTAGTGAGCTTGGAAATCATGGATAAGGTTCTGGCCAAGACAATGACTGGCAAGAAGGAAAAGCTGATTCCTGCCAACAAGACCGCTCTGTCTGCTTGGAAAGAGTAAGAAGGAAGAAATATCTTGAAACGAATTACGCTTATAGTGGGTCATTACGGAAGCGGTAAAACCGAGTTTTCCGTAAACCATGTTATCAACCTGAAAAAGCAGCATGACAAGGTAGCCATTCTGGATATGGATATTGCCAATCCTTACTTCCGCAGTAGGGAACGGCAGGAGTTTTTGGAGGATATGGGTATTGCCATCCACTTCAATTCCTTCGGCTACGATATCACCGAGGACCTGCCGGCCATTTCAGCTTGCATGAAGGCTCCGTTGGAAAACAAAGACTATATGGTGGTGGCCGATGTGGGCGGCGACAATGCCGGCGCTCGTGTTCTGAACCAATTCAAGAAGTACTTTGTAGACGAGTCTGATTGTGAGATGCTGATTGTGGTAAATGCTAACCGGCCGGAGACGACTACCCTGGAAGGCGCTCTATACCACATCCGCACCATCGAGGCGGAAACCGGCCTGAAGGTTAAGGGCCTTATCAATAATACGCACCTGCTACGCGAAACAAAGGTGGAGGATATTATAGAGGGTTATCAGCTCTGCCGTGAAATATCCCGGGAGACGGGCATTCCCATCACCTATACTACCTGCGTGGAAAAGCTGGTGCCGGAGCTTGAAAAGGCCAAGACCGAACAGGGCCTTGATGACATGGTGATCTACCCCATCAAGCTCTATATGCGGCCCACCTGGTTGGATAGAAAGTAAAAACGGATTCGTGAGAGCCTCTGCCATAGGGCAGAGGCTCTTTTTCGTTGACAAAGTCCTGATTTAAGTTTATCATAGATCAAACAAGAGAGAGGGAGGAGTAGCCATGAGTCAAGCAGTGCAGGCCGCTCTGCCGTGGATCGTATGCGCCATTGCAGCGGCAATACTGATCCCCGGAATCATAGATTTTCTCCGCAAAAAGAAGCCTGAAGCCAATGCTTCCGAAAAAGAAAAAGCCGAACAGAACAGCTGGATGATGGAGGGAATCGGCGTTGGAATGTTGGCTGGATATTGGCTGGGAAAAGTCTTAGGCAACGCCGTGCTTGGCCTGTCCTTGGGTGTTCTGTTGGGGATGCTTTTGGGCAGTAAGATCAAGAAATTCAAGTAGCGCTGTAGGCTATCGGCATATTTTTAAAATATATACACAAGTAAATGTAAAGTCATATTACTTAACAGAAGCTCCTGCCTAAAAACGGCAGGAGCTTCTGTAATATCTACATGTCGAAGGATGGATTGGTGAAGTACACATTTTTCTGATCCATTTTTTCTTTTGCCAACCGCAATCCCTCTCCGAAGCGCTGGAAGTGGACGACCTCCCGGGCTCTCAGGAACTTGATGACGTCATTCACATCCGGGTCATCAGAGAGCCGCAGAATGTTGTCATAGGTAACACGGGCCTTTTGCTCTGCGGCCAGATCCTCCGTTAAATCTGCAATTACATCGCCCTTCACTGCCATAGATGCGGCGTTCCAGGGAAATCCGGAGGCTGCTGCGGGATAAATGCCGGTGGTGTGATCTACAAAGTAGGCGTCAAATCCCGCTGTCTTGATGTCCTTTTCCGATAAATTTCGGGTAAGCTGATGCACGATGGCGCCGATCATCTCCAGGTGACCCAGCTCCTCTGTGCCAATGTCCGTCAGTAAGCCCTTTAATTCAGAATAGGGCATGGCGTATCGCTGGCTCAAATATCGCAGCGATGCGCCAAGCTCCCCGTCCGGGCCACCATATATCAATAAACTACGATGAAGCATATAAGGATTAGGGAAGAACAAACCGATAATGAACTGCGAGTGTGTTTTTGGCTTTATCCCAATCAATCCTATCGCATATAGAGTGGATGGCTTCACATTTCTGCTCCAGAGTAGAGGAGCTGTTGGTGAGAGTCTTCGCAGCGGATCGGATAGCAGTGCATACCGGTTGGGGCGTGGCATTATCCGCGATTTTTTTCTCGGCTTCAGATATGCGCTGGTCTGCGTCCTGGATTTGCCGGAGCGTGATGGCCTTGGCGGCGGCATACTCCTCCAAGGATTCCGCGCCGGAGAGGTATGCGTCCCGAAGGCGTTCCATACGTTTTTGTATCCCGGCCTTATGCTGCTGCAAAAGGGATAGCTCATCAGCAGCATTTGAGCTTGTCTGCCTAATATGAAAACGCAACGGCTCAGAGGCTGTGGCATCGGCCCGGAGCCTGGCAAGGATAGATTCCTTTAGGGCATCACCGGAGATATGCTGAGAGGTTTTGCAGCGGCCGCGTACATAGTTGTTACATTTCCAGTAGTTGGGCTTTGCAAAAATCATAGTGCCACCGCAGGTGGCACAGCGGACAACACCCGAGATCCAATCCTTGCCGCTGCCCAAGGGACGGCCATGGTACTTGTGCATTGCCTTGAGCTGGGAAATGCGGTCTTGGGCGGCGTTCCAGATGTTGCTGTCCACAAGAGGCTGATGCTTTCCATCCACCACCAGAATATTGGGGTCATCGTAGTTTCTGCGGGTACGTCCGGCAGGGTTCCAGCGCAGCTTTCCTATATACACGGGATTGCGGAGTATGTATTCCACAGCGCGGTTATCAAAGGCGGAGCCGCGATGGGTTTTGATGCCCATATCATTGAGCCAACGGGCGATGGGAAAGAAACCCTGTCCGGAGAGAAAGCGGCTGAACATCTCCCGGACATAGGAGGCCTCCGGCTCCAAGGGGACAAGAATGCCGTCCTGAGCGGCATAGCCAAAGGATGGGGTAGACTGCAGCTCACCCCGGCGGTGCTTTTCCTCCATGCCGCGCTTGACATCCTCCGCCAGATTGATGGAGTAGTATTCGTCCATGGCCTCGATCATGGCCTCCATGATAATGCCCAGCTTGCCCTCAGCAATGGGCTCCTTGATGGAGATAACCTCAATGTGGAGCTGCTTGCGTAGGATGGATTTGTAGAGCACGGCGTCGTCCCGGTTCCGGGCGAAGCGGGAGAACTTCCACAGGAGAATGGCGTCGAAAGGCTTAGGCTTCTGCTTGGCCGAGCCGATGAGACGGCGGAATTCATCGCGCCCGGTGACCCGGCGGCCGGACTTGGCCTCATCCACGAATACAAACTCATCCGGTACAATATAGCCGTTGGCGGAGCCCCACTTGCGAATCTCCACCAGCTGGGAGGCGGGGGAGAGCTCCACCTGATCGTCGGTAGATACGCGGATATAGGCGGCGGCCAGGCGGCAATCCTCAGGAGACATGTATTTTGCTCCCTTCAGATTGCCTGCGTTCCTCGGCTCTATCAATTTCCCGGCAGAGCTGCTTTACTGCCGCTGCGGTGAGGTGCAGGCCATGCCGCCTGTTCAGCACATGAGTGATGAGGCCGGGGAGCCAGCCGTATGCATGGAAGCGGCGAAAATCCTCAAGGATAGAGGGGGAGAGCGTGTCTTTCATTCGAATCACCTCAAACTGGTAATATTTATTTAAAGACAATTATCCGATGTACCTCATTTATTCATAAAGAATCTTTTTATGCTGCCATGGTTGATCCGCAATTGAAAAAGGATACTGCCCGACGTTTCTATAGCTATCCTTTTTTGTGGAATATATACAGTTTATCACAAGATAAATTGAAATACAAGCGAAAAAATGATGAATTGATCGAACAGAACAAAACCACGCAGAAGTTACTGGTGGAACCGGTGGAGAAAACGGGGGATAAATCTGAATGCTCTTGCCATGGCGCCAGGCGCGTGCGAAGGGGAAAAAGCCGGAAAGTATGGGTCGGGAACGGCATAGGAATGAAGGAGGTGATTTTGCATGGCAAGAAAGCAATGGGAACCCATCATTTTAAAGGCTTATGTGAAGACGAGGGACGGCATTGAGGTGGATGTGGACACTCTCACTCCGGAGCAGAAGCGGAAATTTGCCACGCATATGAAAATTACCTACTTAAACGCTCTGTTCCGGGGCCAGGCGGTTTTTTGCCGGGCGGGACACCGTGGGCATGACCGAGACGGCCATCCTGAAGATCGCCCTGGAGGGCCTGCAGGCGGACCGCACGGAGAGCCGCGCCATGATGCAGTACGCCCGGGAGCTGCAGGAGATTTGGGACAACGCCCTGATGGATGCTGCCAAGAATAACCGGGGGACGGTGGAGGCAGAGAGCCGGCAGCAGGCACGAGTCGGAACGGACGCGGAGAGCGGCAAGCCCATCTATCAATCGAATTTTCCGAAGGGGACGCCTAAGGCGGCCAAAGCACAGCGTATACTCTCCCTCATTCAAAATGTTTGGAGCAAAAAGCCTATTTCTCTTGTGGCGCAGGATGCCGACGGCAGCACACGGAGGATAGAGGCAAAATTTGACCCGACCTTTGATGAGGGGGAAAATACACGGACAGATGCATCGAAGATGATGGTTGGAAACCGCCACGGGAGTGCATCGGAACAGCGTGTGACGCTGGACCTGGCTGATGACTATTACGAAATCGCCGCAGAGTCCACCTATAATTACTCCAAGTCCGAGACGGGGAAGTCCAGCGCCACGCATGAGGGCGTGAAGCAATGGCATTACTTCATCAATGATATTCTGTTCCAGGAGTATGGGGAAAAAGAAACCACCCCGTATCGCGTGACGATCAATGTCAAGGAACGGAGTGATGGTGATTATGTGTATAGCTTTAGCGCCGAGCGGCAAAATGAAAGGTCGAGCACCCGGCGGACTTTACATGCCGACGTCAACCAAACCGCCAAAGGCGGAGAGGCCAATGCTCAACCTTCTATTGATAGTATACGCCAAACTGTTGCTGATAGTCAAGAAAAATCTTCCGACAAGGTGCAAAGCTCCATGCGGGACAGTGCCGGCCGGGAGCTGACGGAGGCACAGCAGGCGTATTTCAAGGACAGTAAAGTGCGGGATGCGGACGGGAATCTGCTGGTGATGTACCATCAAACGGATGGCACATTTACAGTGTTTGATACCAAGCATAAAGGCGCCGGAGCCAGTGATGATGAAACCCCATTTGGCATTTTCCTAAAGAGAACGCCGAGGAATATTGGCGTGCGAGGGGAAAAGCAGATGGAGCTCTATGCGGACATTAGAAACCCACTGCGGGTGCGTGACCGCACAGAACTGGTAAGTAAGCTGCGAGAACTGTCTGTGGATTACGCGCGGCTGAAGGATGAGTCTGCACAAATCGATAAAGAGTATGGAGCGAAATTTGAGGAGGCCAAGAACGCATTTAAGAGCTTCCTTATCCAGTGGCGTAAAAACAATCCGGATGCGCCGCCGCGGGCTGCTTATGATGCAGATGGGTTTGACACTGCATTTAATGCGGAAGATAACGTGGTAAAAGAATGGACGCGCGCAAAAGACGAACTTGCCCTGCGGGCGAAGACATCCATCACACAGGCGCTGCGAGATAATGGGTACGATGGTGTGATCCTTGAAAATGACAAGGGAAGCTGGGGGCGCAGCACGGACGCGTATATCGCATTGGATGCAAATCAGGTTAAAAACACTACAAACAAGACCCCCACGGCGGATCCGGACATCCGCTATCAGCAGCGGGACAACCTCAAAGAGGAGTACCATTTGACGGACGATGAGGAATCTGCTATCATCAGTTATAAATCCGGGGACAGCTATACACTCAACGGAAAGCTGACTGCGAGAGCGGAGCTGACGGAGTATCAGAGGAAGTTGCGGGACAATCTGGACACGGCGCTGGAGAAGCTGCCGGTCTACCGAGGGGAGGTATACCGCCACTATAACTTTGACGACTTCGGCGGCTTCGAAGCGATGGCAGACTTCTTGAATCTGTTCAGAAAGGGAATGGTTGCGAATCAGCGCGGATATTTATCTTGCAGTACGGTAAGCAACGAGGACAGAACCGGGGGGAAGTACACGGTCAACATGGTGATCCAGTCCGAGAACGGGAGAAGACTGGCAGGGTTTGGAAGAAACACGGAAAACGAGATCCTTCTTCCGAGGAATACCCGGCTTGTTCCGTATCAGATGGAGCGAGTGGGGCCGACAAGCATCCGAATCTATGCACGGGAGGAAGTAAATTATGAGACAAGAGGGGCCGATGATACCATACTATCAGGTGTGCGCGAAGTGCGAGAAGGTACACGAAGGAGCGAAGACCTGCGACAAGTATCCGGACGGAATCCCGAAGAAGTTCAGCGTGAGATGGGAAGACACGCCGGACGAGACAGGGATCGCGGAGGAATGCCCGGACTTCGAGAAGGAGAAGGATCCGCATCGCTGGACGCCACCGGAGTGGAGGAAAATCATAGAGGATATGAGACGCGAGGCGGCGAAGGAGAAGGCGTAAAAAATCAGCAGCGGGACCCGCGGCTGTCGGATCGGGACGTGCTGCGCATGGCGGCGGACATGGCCCAAAGGGACAAAAGCCTGCGCTGGAGCGAGGAGGACCTGAACCGGTTTGACCTGCTCCAACGGAAGCTGCTGCAGCTGGACGAGGCCAACGCGGAGCTGGAAGCCCTGAAGGAGGAGCGGGACACCCTGCTGGCCGGCCGGAAGGTGAAGGAGCTGACCCGGGAGGAGCAGTTTGACTTGGCCCAAAATAGAAACCGCACCGAGACCCAAAAGGGCAAGATGTTCGTGAACCGTATTCAACGAGTAGCTCGCAATAATATATCCTGATGCTTCTTTTCTCTATAGATACAATCCGTCTTGCTTCTGCGGTGTCCATACCACGTTTTTTCTTGCCAAAGGTGTATTGTATTTTTACAGGCAACCGGGTTTTCTAAAAAATACAGTTGAAAATTGTAGAGAAACGGGGTATAATACCTCCATAAACGAACTAACGGAGGATCTCAATATGATCGAAATCACAAAAGACACCATTATCGGTGATATTTTGGACGTTGCTCCCCAGACGGCTCCCATTTTTCTGTCCATCGGCATGCATTGCTTGGGCTGCCCCTCGTCCCGCGGCGAGACGGTGGAGGAGGCCTGCATGGTACACGGCGTGGATTGCGAAAAGCTGCTGGCCATTGTGAACGAAGAAGCCAATAAGTAATCAATTCGGCAAGCGCATACGGCTATAGCCGTATGCGCTTCTCTATGTCCGGAGGTAGAGAACTATGATTGAGAAACTTCATCTGCAGCCCCGGCTGCACCTTTTGGCCGATTTGGTGCCACAGGGCGCCAAGCTGGCCGATATTGGAACGGATCACGGTTACCTGCCGGTATATCTGCTGCAAAAGGGCAGGATCGCTTCCGCCATCGCTGCCGACATCGGCCGGGCACCCTTGGAGCACGCCCGGCGTACTGCGCGGCAGTATGGTGTGGAAGATGATATGCGCTTTCTCTGCTGCGATGGGCTGCAGGGCATCGGCCCGGAGGACGTTGATACGGTGGTTGTTGCCGGCATGGGCGGTGAAACCATCATGCACATTCTTTCTCAAGCCTCTTGGACAAAGGTGGGCAGTACGCTTCTGCTGCTGCAACCCATGACGAAGCAGGAGGATCTGCGCCGCTGGCTCAATGAAAACGGCTATGCCCAGTGTGCGGAGCGGCTGGTGCAGGACAAGGACTACTTATACCCCATTTTCACCGTCTACGGAGGCCCTCAGCCGCCTCTATCCGTGGCGGAGATATACGGTGGTGTAGATATTGAGGTGGACCCCCTGGCAAGGGAATATCTTACCCAGCGTATCCGCCGCCTGGAGCAAGCGGAGCAGGGACTTGCGAAAAGCAGCGCAGGTGAAAATCACCTGCAGTCCCGGGAATTGGGAAGGATCAAGCAAGCACTTATAGAGAGGAGGGCACAGCTATGATAACCGTTCGGGATGTGGAAAGCACCCTTTATAATTGGGCTCCGTCTGGCCTGGCAGCAAGCTGGGACAATATGGGATTGCTGGTGGGGGCCCCAGACCGAGAGGTCAAAAAAATCCTAACAACCTTAGATATTACGGAATCCGTGGTGGACGAAGCCGTGCAGACCGGCGCTGACCTCATTGTGGCCCATCATCCGGTGATGAACTGTACCTGGCATCCGGTGCAGACCCTACGTACGGACGACCGCCAGGGCCGCATCCTCACGGGACTGGTGGAAAACCATATTTCCGCCATCTGTATGCACACGAATCTGGATGCAGCCGATGGCGGTGTCAACGATGCTTTGGCGGAAAAGCTTGGCCTTTTGCAGACAGAATACCTGACAGATGAAAAAATTGGCCGCGTGGGCACATTAAAATGCCAAATACCCCTTGTGGAGTTCACCCGGTTTGTGGTAAAATCATTAGGATGCAATGGGTTGCGCTATACAGATTGCGGCAGACCCGTACACCGTGTGGCGGTGGGCGGCGGCGCCTGCGGCGAATATATCGCACAGGCTATTGCATTGGGCTGCGATACTTTTGTCACGTCCGATCTTCGTTACCACGATTTTCTGGACACAAAGGAGCTGAACCTCATCGACGCCGGGCATTTTCCCACGGAACAGGTCATTGTTCCGGAGCTGTGCCGGCGGCTGCAGGCGGCATTTTCCGCAGTTTCCGTTTCCACTTCGATCTCGCATCAAAGCGAGGTCATCCAATACTGCATTTGAAGGAGAGAGTAAACTATGTCCGGACATTCCAAGTGGCACAATATTCAAAAAACAAAGGGGGCGGCTGACGCCAAGCGCAGCGCTGCCTTTACCAAGATCGCCAAGGAGATCATCGTGGCGGTGAAGCAGGGGGGCAGCGGCGACCCTGCCAATAACTCCCGCCTAGCTACCGTTATAGCCAAGGCCAAGGCTGCCAATATGCCCAATGACAACATTAAGCGCACCATCGACAAGGCCCTGGGTGCCGGCAATACCGACAACTATGAGTCTGTTACTTACGAGGGCTATGGCCCCTGCGGCGTGGCTGTCATCGTGGAAGCCCTTACCGACAACCGCCAGCGCACAGCTCCGGAGATCCGCCATTACTTCGATAAGTATGGCAAGGGAATGGGCGCCCAGGGCTGCGTCAGCTGGAGCTTTGACCGCAAGGGCGTCATCGTTATCAGCAACGAGGATGAGGAGTTGGATGAGGACACTGTGATGATGGACGCTCTGGATTCCGGTGCGGAGGATTTCTCTGCCGACGGCCCTGTGTTTGAGATCACCACCGACCCTGATTCCTTTAACGATGTGGTAGCCGCCCTGGAGCAGAAGGGCTACACCTTCGAGAGCGCCGAGCTGGAGATGGTGCCCCAGAACTATGTTACCATGACCGGCGAGGACGATGTGAAGAACATGGAAAAGCTGCTGGACATGCTGGATGACAACGAGGATGTCCAGAATGTGTGGCACAACTGGCAACAGGATTGATTTTACCGCAATAAAACGCACCCCGATGTGGGGTGCGTTTTTTTCGTCTAAACCAGTTCATTCCCTCATACAGTAGAGCAAACGACTATGACGGCCTTGCCGTTTGCAGGAGAAAGGAATGGTTGGAAATGATAAGTCAGGTCACGGACATTTATGAGAGCATAGCCCAGCGAACGGACGGCAACATCTATATCGGCGTAGTGGGGCCGGTGCGCACCGGCAAGTCCACCTTTATCAAGCGTTTCATACAGACCCTGGTGCTGCCCCGGATGGAAAATGGCTTTCGCCGGGATCGAGCCACCGACGAGCTGCCACAAAGCGGCTCTGGCCGCACCATCATGACGGCCGAGCCGAAATTCGTACCGGAGGAGGCCGCCCATATCAAACTGGCCGGTGGAGCGGAGTTCGGCGTCCGGCTGGTGGATTGCGTAGGGTACCTGATTCCCGGCGCCATGGGGCAATTTGAAGATCTGGCGCCCCGAATGGTCATGACACCGTGGTTCGACCACGAGATCCCCATGGCCGAGGCGGCGGAGATTGGCACCCGGAAGGTCATCTCTGAGCATGCTACCGTAGGCATCGTCATCACTACCGACGGCACCATAACGGAGATTCCGCGGGAGGATTATTTGGAAGCGGAGGATCGAGCCATCCGGGAACTGCAGGCCATCGGAAAGCCTTTTGTAGTGCTGGTCAATAGCGCCGAACCGGGGAGTCCCGAGGCAGCGGCCATCGCCAAGGAGCTTGCTGCAAAATACGATGCCAGATGCTTACCGGTGAATTGTCTGCAGCTTGATGAAAAAGAGATCCAACGGATCATTCTGGCGCTTCTATACGAATTTCCCCTACAAGAGCTGGATGTTTTTTTCCCGTCGTGGGTAGATTCACTTCCGAAGGAGCACCCCATCAAAAAGGGGCTGGTGGAGCTGGTTTCCAAGCAGGGAAACAGACTCACACATATGCGGCAGATGGAGGGGATTGGATCGGAGCTGGAGACCAGTGACCTGGTAGCCGAGACTAAAATGCTGCAGATGGACTTGGGACAGGGAAAAACGGCGCTGGAAATCCATCCACCCCGCAGCTTATTTTACGAAACTGTTAGTAAGGTAATCAGCTTTACAGTTAAGGATGACGGCGACCTGATGAACTTATTGACCGATTTATCCCAGGTCCGACAGAAATATGACAAGGTTGCTCCGGCCCTGCAGGATGCCTACCGCACCGGCTATGGTATCGTGGCTCCCGGGCTGGATGAATTGGCTTTAGAGGATCCGGAGATCGTCCGGCAAGGGGGACGCTATAGCCTTAAAATGAAGGCCAGTGCGCCCTCCATCCACATGATTCGGGCAGACATCGAGACCACAGTCTCGCCTATTGTTGGAGACGAAAAGCAATCCGAGGACATGGTGAATTACCTGCTGCAGCAGTTTGAGGGGGACACCAACAAGCTTTGGCAATCCAATATTTTTGGCCGCAGCTTTAATGAGATCGTGGGGGATGACCTGCAGGCCAAGCTGAAACGGATGCCGGAGCCTGCCCAGAAAAAAATGCAGGAAGCCCTGGAGCGTATCATCAATGAGGGAGGCGGAGGCCTGATCTGTATAATACTGTAAAGGCAAGTAATTTTACAGCATACAAGACGGATGCATAAGGCGTCCGTCTTGTATTTTATAAATAAACGTGGTATGATATGAAAAAAGGGAGGAGGACGCTTATGCTGCTTGCTATTGACATAGGAAATTCCAACATCAGTGTGGGCCTGTTCGGAAAGGGAAGGGACCTGAAGTTCCTGGCGTCTATCGACACGGACAGCCGCAAGACAGCCGATCAGATCAGCATTGATCTGATGAACCTATTCGCCCTATACGGCTATGACATCCATAAAGTCACCGGGGCCATCTTTTCCAGCGTCGTTCCCGGAATAAATTTTATGATGCACAAGGCTCTGACTCGCCTGCTGGGGAAGGAGCCCATGGTGGTGGGCCCCGGCATTAAAACGGGCCTGAACATCCGCATGGAGGTCCATAATCAGCTTGGCACCGACCTGGTGGCCAATGCCGTGGCCGCCGTGGAGAAATACCAAGCCCCCATTATTATGATCGAGATGGGCACGGCCACCACCATTTCCTATATCTCCCGGCAAAAGACCTACGAGGGAGGCATGATGTTCCCGGGGGTGCGGCTGTCGCTGGATGCACTGTCGGAGCACTCGGCGCTGCTGCAGAATGTAGCCCTGCAGCACCCTACCAGGAATCTTATCGGCAAAAACACCGAGGATTGTATGCGCAACGGCATCGTCTACGGCACAGCGGGGATGCTGGACGGTATCATTGACCGCATGAAGGAGATCATCCCCGGTGAAAACCCCACCATTGTAGCCACCGGCAGTAACGCCCCCGTCATTGTGTGCTACTGCCGCAATCAGATCATTTACGATAAGTACCTGCTCATGGAGGGCTTGCAGCTGATTTATCTGAAGAACAGGGAAAAGTAAAATACGAACAGGGCTCAGCAGCCAAACGGCTGCCGAGCCCTGTTCGTATAAGTTTATTTAATGCAGATCACTTTGCAAGCACTTTCTTCAGCTTGGCAAACCGGGGCAGGGAATCCTGCTTGGGCAGATCCGGCTCTCCCTGGATCAGCGGCAGAGCATACTCAATAAAGCGGTGGGTGACGCCGGTGCCATCCTCGTTGATCCACTCCCGAGGGATCTTCTTCTCCACGTTGGCCACCTCCATCAGCGGTACCAGCTTGGTTTTGCAGGCGTAGTGCCCGTTCTGAATGCCACGCTCGAAGGCGATCATGCGGCCATTGATGCCTGCAATGGCGTTCTCCACGGCGGCCTTACCGGCCATAAAGGACTCCTCAATGTCTGTTTCGGAGGCCAGGTGTGCGCCGCAGCGCTGCAGCAGATTCAGCTCGATTCCACGGACCTTGGCGCCGGTCTCCTCCTTAATGACCTCCGCCAGGATAGCAGCCAGACCACCCATCTGCGCGTGGCCGAAGCCATCTGTTTTCTCCACCTTGGCATCGGATACAAAGCCGCCATCGGCATAGTGGATGCCCTCGGACACCGCCACCAGGCAGTTGCCCTTTTCGGCATAGACCCGCTTGACATCCTCAATGAACTTGGGCATGTCAAAGTCCGTCTCCGGCAGATAGATGAGGTCGGGGCCGGCGCCGTATTCACCGGCCAGGGCGGAAGCCGCGGCCAGCCAGCCTGCGTGGCGGCCCATGATCTCCATAATGACGATCATGCCGGTGTCATACACATGGGAGTCCAGATACACCTCCATAATAGACGTGGCGATGTACTTGGCGGCGGAGGCGTAGCCGGGGCAGTGATCCGTGCCGTAAAGGTCGTTGTCAATGGTTTTGGGTACGCCCATAACTCGGCACTCATAGCCCACGGACTGCATGTACTGATTGATCTTGTTGCAGGTGTCCATGGAGTCGTTTCCGCCGTTATAGAAGAAGTAGCGCACATCGTATTTCTTAAATATTTCCAGGATCCGCTTGAAATCCGTGTCGTCCACAGCGGGGTCTGCCAGCTTATAGCGGCAGGATCCCAAAGCAGAGGAGGGAGTGTACTTCAGCAGGCGCAGCTCCTCGGGATCCTCCTGACCCATATCGAATAGTCGGTCGTTCAATACACCTTTGATGCCGTGCTCGGCACCCAAAACCCTGGTGATGACGCCACTTTTCAGCGCCGTGTCAATGACACCGTAGGCACTGGCGTTGATAACGGAAGTGGGGCCACCGGATTGGCCGATGATACAGGCGCCTTTGAGAACATTCATGAAATAAACTCCTCCTAAAACAAAATGTATTGGAATATTTTACGACTTTTTACTGAATCTATATTACCATAAAACTTCCAAAATGTAAACGCATAACCCTTGCAAAATTAAATTTCTGTGGTAGAATTAAAAAGGAAATTATAGATTTAAAATAATGCTGGGTATGATGCTATGCAAATAGAAAGTGTAAGCTTGAGAATAAAAGCTATCGGCCATCAGTTGGAAATTCCACTGGAAGCATGGCAAGTCGATATCATATCGAGAATGCTTGGATTATGTGTCGATACAAAGAGCTTAGCAAACTATAAAATGGCAAGTAAAGAAACCGTTGATGCGCATATGGAAATGTATTATAAGGCAATTAGGGAAATGGCTTGCAAATCAGAGTTTTAAAATTTATTGAAAAGGAGATATATCTATGCCACTGGTTACTTCTAAGGAAATGTTTGAAAAGGCCTATAAGGGCGGCTACGCCATCGGTGCATTCAATGTAAACAATATGGAGATCATTCAGGGCATCACCGGCGCCGCCTCCAAGCTCAATGCCCCGGTGATTCTTCAGGTGTCCAAGGGCGCCCGGGCTTATGCCAACCGCACCTATCTGATGAAGCTGGTGGAGGCCGCCGTCATTGAAACGGGTCTGCCAATCTGCCTGCACCTGGATCATGGCGACAGCTTTGAGCTGTGCAAGAGCTGCATTGACGACGGCTTCACCTCTGTGATGATCGACGCATCCTCCAAGCCCTTTGCTGAGAATATCGCCCTGACCCGCCAGGTGGTGGAATATGCCCATGATCATGGCGTGGTGGTAGAAGCTGAGCTTGGCACTCTGGCCGGCATCGAGGACGAGGTAAACGTATCCGCCGAGGATTCCTCCTACACTCGCCCCGAGGAGGTGCAGGAATTTGTGGATAAGACCGGTTGCGACTCCCTGGCTATCGCTATCGGTACCAGCCACGGTGCTTACAAGTTCAAGCCCGGTACTAAGCCCCAGCTGCGCTTCGATGTACTGGAGGAGGTGGAGAAGAAGCTTCCCGGCTTCCCCATCGTGCTGCATGGCTCCTCCTCCGTGCCCCAGGAATTTGTGGCGAAAATCAACCAGTACGGCGGCAATATGCCCGGCGCTATCGGCGTACCGGAGGATCAGCTGCGCAAGGCTGCATCCATGGCTGTATGTAAGATTAACATTGACTCTGACCTGCGTCTGGCCATGACTGCGTCCATACGGGAGTACATGGCACTGCATCCTGATCATTTTGATCCCCGCCAGTATCTCAAGCCTGCTCGCCAGGCCATTGAGGACATGGTAGCCCATAAAATCGTGGACGTGCTGGGCTGCGATGGCAAGGCATTCTGATCCAAGCGTTATTAAAAAATGTCCCTCGCCTTTTTGGGGCGAGGGACATTTTTTTCTTGCCCGAATTTGACGTATTTCACACCCTCATAGCGATATAATCAAGCAGGAGCGGGGGAGGTGAGACCCATGTGCATCTACATAGACCGGGTGTTTGCCTTAAATCTGGCGGTGGATTATCTGCTGCTGCTAACAGCAGCCAGGTTGGCGGGTACACCTTTGCGGCGTCTGCGGTTTTTGCTGTGCGGCGCGGCAGGCGGGCTATACGCAACCGCCGTATTCCTGCCGGGCCTGAGCTGGCTGGCCCATCCGGCCGGTAAAGCTATCGCAGGCGCAGCTTTAGCCTGGGCAGCCTTCTGCCGGGATCGGCATACGCTGAAGCTTATGGGACTATTTTTCCTCCTTTCCGGAGCGTTGGCCGGTGTGATCCTTGCGTTGGGATTCTGCATTGGTGCCCCGGAGCTCCTTTGGAAAAAAATCTATCGGGCGGAGATTGATTGGAAGCTGCTATTAGGCGGCACAGCGACGCTGTCCGCCGTGCTGCATCTGCTGTTTCGACAAGGAGCCAGACATGGAGGGGAATTAATGAAAATTCTGGTGGCAATCGGTGGAAAGGAAAGTAGCTTTACAGCACTTCATGATACAGGAAATACTCTGCGTAACCCTGTGGATGGCCGGCCGGTTTTGGTGATGGAACAGGCAGCGGTCATGGATCTGCTGCCAGCGGCGGATGCGGCGATCCTGCGGGAAAAACCTACACCGGAGATAGCCATGGCAAGGCTCTACGCCGCAGGAAGCAGGCTTCATTTTACGCTGCTTCCGTTTCGCAGTGTAGGGACGAAATCCGGCTTGCTGCTTGCGGTACGCAGCGACTACATCGCCCTGCACCGCAGAAGGATCCCCCGCACGCTCATTGCCCTATCTGTCGGGCCGTTGAGTGACGGCGGCGGATACTGCGCCCTGTGGGGCGGCACAGAAAGGGGGAGGGAACATGAAAAAGCTCCTGCTGCAGCTTCGGATTTGGCTGCTTCGGATCGCCGGGCCGGATAAGATTATGTACATAGGCGGCAGTGACACGCTGCCGCAGCCACTGTCACGAACCGAGGAGGCCCAGCTCATTGCGCAGATGGACCAGGGAGATTTTTCCGTCCGACAAACGCTCATTGAGCGGAACCTACGGCTGGTAGTATACCTGGCCCGCCGGTTTGAAAACACGGGGGTCAATATGGAGGACCTTATCTCCATCGGTACTATCGGGCTCATCAAGGCCATCAACACCTTTCGGGCGGATAAAAACATCAAGCTGGCCACCTATGCCTCCCGTTGCATCGAAAACGAGATTCTTATGTTTCTACGCAAAAACTCCGCCCAGCGGACGGAAATCAGCTTTGACGAGCCCCTGAGCACGGATTGGGATGGAAAGGAGCTGCTGCTCAGCGATGTTTTGGGTACAGATGGCGACACAGTGATGCGCCCTATCGAAGCAGATGTAGATCGGAAGCTCCTACAGGACGCCGTAGGAAAGCTCTCCTCCCGAGAGCAGGACATTATCACCCTCCGATTTGGGCTGGGCGGGAAAAAGGAGATGACACAGAAGGAGGTAGCCGATCATATGGGCATCTCTCAATCATACATCTCCCGGCTGGAAAAGCGGATCATCCTGCGCCTTCGCCGTGAAATTCTGAAAATGAGCTAAAAAAGTGCCGGATCACTGATCCGGCACTTTAAGCTTGTCAAATAGGCGGAAAAATACTATAACAGAAGGGAAAGATATGCGAGAGAAGCGCAAAAAGGCTGTCCCGCACCATTGGATCTGATGCTATAGTTTATTGGAATAAGGGCCACCATACTGGCTGATTATAACAGCTGCCAGCTTAGGGTTGGGGTTTGCGATGCGCACGGGGTACTGCAGCTTTTTTTCATATACAAACATCAGCTATTTCCTCCTTCATCCCAGGGCCACGGATCATGGAGCCAGCGGTAGCTCCCGGGCGTTATATCGGTTTGCAGCACCGGTCCATAGGTCTCCTGGTAGCGCTTGCGTCCCTCTTGAGCCAGAGCAATATAGCTCCAATACAGCTCCAGCGCTTCCTTGTCGTCGGCATGGGTCGTCAGGTATAGCCCCAACTCATCCACGGCAAAATCCAGGGCCATCAGCTCAGAAAGCGCACTGTTTACGGCTGGAAATCGGCTTTTTAATTCCCGATGAAATGGCAGGTCCAAACCAGGAAACAGCGTTCCCTGCTGCAGCGCCTCACGCCGGTCATACTGCTTGGGATTCTTGCCCTGCATGGGGATATAGGGAAAAGCCAACGATGCACAAGCACCGGGCAATGATCCCTGCTGCGTTGAGCAATTGGCCGTCTCTATCCCGGCAACTGATTTTTCCGAATACAAATATTTCTCCTCCTCATAGGCTTTTGTTCCCCTTGGGAACAATCCATTTTATGCCGCTGCGAAAGAATAGGGGACAGGGGATTCCAAAATGCCGCCCAATATGATAGAATAGCTTTGAATCAAGGCGCATATATTGACCCGAAAGGGGTGCTGCGCTGTGATCGTGTTGATGAAGAAAAGGACGGCCGCTGTGATTTGCGGGGCAATGGCTTTGGTGGCTGCCGTGGTGTGTGTTTTTGCCGCGCATCGGGACAAGCCGGTGGTCTCTCCGGAACCGGTCACCGCGCAGACGGTACTGGTGATAGATGCCGGCCACGGCGGCGAGGATGGCGGAGCCGTGTCCGCATCCGGCGTACCGGAAAGCAATATCAATTTGGCCATTGCGCAAAAAACACAGCTGCTGCTTGCCTTTGTAGGCCAGGTGACCATCATGACCCGGGAAGGGGAGGAGGCCATATATTCTCCGGATGCGCAGACCCTGCGGGAGAAAAAGGTATCCGACCTGTCCAACCGGGTCAAGCTGGTGAATGAAACCGCCGGGAGCATACTCCTCAGCATCCATCAAAACAGCCTGCCCGGCAGCAAGGTGCGCGGCGCGCAGGTCTTTTATAACGCCGTGGAGCCGGCCCAGCAGATGGCCGTTTCCGTGCAGCAGGCGCTAAACAGCGCCGTTAACCATGGCAGTGGAAAAAATGCAAAGCAGATGGATGATTCCATATATCTCATGAAGAATATCTGTAGTCCCGGGATCCTGGTGGAGTGCGGATTTCTATCCAGCCCTGCAGAAGCGGAGCTTCTGCAAACGGACGATCACCAGCGGCGCCTTTCCGCCGCTATCGTGTCCGGATATTTACAGAGCAGAACGGAGAAGCGATCATGAAGGCGAAAACTATATTCTATTGCACAGAGTGCGGAAATGAGACGCCCAAGTGGGCAGGGCGCTGCAGCGCCTGCGGCGCTTGGAACTCCATTGTAGAGCAGCCGGAGGAAAGGCGCCCCTCCGGCAAGGCAAAGAATCTTTTAAATAGATTACCTGTAAAGGCAGAAAGCATTACAGATTTACGTGAGGATGAGGAGATCCGATTCTCCACCGGCATGGGCGAACTGGATCGTGTTTTGGGCGGCGGTGCCGTAAAGGGATCTTTGGTTCTGGTAGGCGGCGCTCCGGGTATCGGCAAATCCACCCTGATGCTGCAGATTTGCAAGAAGCTGGGAGAGCAGTTTCGTGTATTATATATATCCGGAGAGGAATCCGTCCACCAACTGAAGCTGCGCGCCAAACGGCTGCAGGCAGAGAGCAGCAGCCTTTACGTCCTTTCCGAGACGAATTTAGGCGATGTGCTGGAGTGTGTGCAGCAGGAGCAGCCGGATGTCCTTATCGTGGACTCCATCCAGACCCTGTATAACGACGAGTTGAATTCTCCGGCGGGCAGTGTGGGCCAGGTGAAGGATTGTACCATGAAGCTGATGCAGCTGGCCAAAGAGGGAAACGTGACCGTTTTCGTTATAGGCCATGTGAATAAAGACGGATTCATCGCCGGGCCAAAGGTCCTGGAGCACATGGTGGATTGCGTCCTATACTTTGAGGGGGAACAGCACATGGCCTATCGAATCCTCCGTGCCGCCAAAAATCGTTTCGGCGCCACCAACGAGATCGGCGTATTTGAGATGTTGGATATCGGCTTGCGAGAGGTAGAGAATCCCTCGGAAATGCTGCTCTCCGGTCGTCCCGAGGATGCTCCCGGCTCCTGTGTTACCTGTGTGATGGAGGGCGCACGGCCGGTCCTTGCCGAGGTGCAGGCCCTGGTGGCCCCGTCCAACGCCAATTATCCCCGCCGCACCTGTAACGGCTTGGACTCCAACCGGGCTGCCATGCTCCTGGCGGTACTGGAAAAACGCGGCGGGCTAAAGGTCTCCCAGTGCGATGCATACTTCAATATCATCGGCGGACTGACCTTGGACGAGCCTGCCTCTGATTTGGCTGTTCTGACCGCCGTTGCTTCCAGCTATCTGGATAAGCCTATCCCCACTAAACTGGCAGCCATGGGTGAGGTGGGGCTTTCCGGTGAAATACGCAGCATCAACCACATAGAGCAGCGCCTTGCTGAGGTACAGCGCCTGGGCTTTACCCGGTGTATCGTCCCGGCGCAGCAGGCAGACAAGCTTCGTACATTAGGAAAGCTGCAGCTGATCCCGGCAAAAAATGTTGGTCAGGCCCTCCGGCTCCTTGCCCACGACAAATTATAAGTAAGGCGCGCATACCCTAAGCACAAAAACTGCTCCGTATGGCAATGTCATACGGAGCAGTTTTGCTTACTTTTTTTCTTTTAAATTCTGATCCAGCGGCTTCTTCCCGGCCACGGCACGGTAGTGGTTGATCTTATCCACCCGGCGCTGGTGCTTCATGGCCTTAGCCTTGTCCTTGGCCTTCTTTTCACGCATCTGCCGGTCCTTTTGCTTTTTCTCCCAGTATTCATTTTTTTCATCGTTTTCGAGATCCTTATACTTTTCCGGATGGCGGGCCCAATCGATCCGGTAATAGAGCAGGCCAAAGAAAAGCAGCGCACCTACCCCGATAACAGCGTAAAAGAATATATCCCACATAGCCCAACCTCCTTAAGTATTGTTTATAGTATACAGCATGGGCAGGCGGATTACAAGACAATTCTTATATTCCTCCATAGTGGAAGAATTCCTGTTGTTTTTATCGTAAATTGGGCGTATAATCAGCTTATACCATCGATTGACAGGGGCAGAAACAGCTTTGCACCTGCCGGCGTATTTGCCCTTGTCAATCGATGGTAATAATCCTGCACACAGGGAGGAAGAAAGTATGTTTACAACCTTTAAGGAAATCGAATCCTATGTTCTGTCTCAGAATATGAAAAAGCGCATTGCATTGGCCAATGCTCATGACGAGCCGGCACTGAGCGCTGTGGTCAATGCCAAGCGCAGAGGCGTGGTGGAGGGTACGCTCATCGGTAAAAAGGCCGAGATCATCCAGATGCTCCACAACATGGGCGAAAGCGAAACTGACTATGAGATCATCGACTTTGATGGTGAGGAGCTGGAATCCGCTAAGATTGCCATTAAACTGGTGAAGGAAGGGAAGGCCGACATCCCCATGAAGGGCATCCTGCAGACCTCCAACTTTGCTCGTGCCATTCTGAACCGTGAGACAGGTCTGATTCCCGCCAGTGGCCGCCGTCTGGTGAGCCAGTGCGGCATTTTCGAGTACGAGGGCCGCTTTATCATGATCACCGACGCCGCTATCAATATCAATCCCGATGTGGAGACGCAGATCGGCATCGTAGAAAATGCCCTGCCCGTGGCCAAGGCTCTGGGCAATGACTGCCCCAAGGTGGCCGTCCTCTCCGCCGTGGAGAATGTCACCGAAAAGATGGCCAGCACCGTCACCGCCGCTGAGATCGCCAAGCGCGGTGTTCCCGGCTGCATTATCTCCGGCCCTCTGGCCTTGGACGGCGCCATTTCCATGGAATCCGTGAAGCATAAGGCTATCCATGACCCTGTGGCCGGCCAGGCGGACATCCTGTTGGTTCCCTTCATTGAGATCGGTAATGTGCTCTACAAGGCCTGCACCTACATTGCCGGCAAGACCATGGCCAGCACCATCTGCGGCGCCTCTTGCCCGGTTGTCATCACCAGCCGCGCCGACACCCCCGATAGTAAGTATTATTCCATCCTCATGGCTGTCCTGCGCTGCATCAAGGGCTGCTAAAGAAAAAAATATCGGGAGACGTTACGCCTCCCGATATTTTTTTCATAAAAGAGGGGGTAAGACCTCATTACCCGAAGCACTGGCCGCTCTCCGGTCGGTGCTTTCGGCTTTTTTGATGTTGCAGAGGGTAGAGGTCTTGCAAAAAGAGGTGCCCCATGAGCTGTCCCGATGCGGTAAGAAAAACCAGCGTGTGTGTACACAGGCACACACGCTGGTTTCGATAAACGTTGCTATCGTCAAGTAACTATTCCGGTAGACGCTTTGCGTTCGTAGGCCACCGTGAATAACAAACTCAACAAGAACAATTATTTTGTTTAGTTGACGCTTGGCAAGCTGCATGGTAGAATTGAATCCGGCCGGGGGAGCCACAGCAGCCCCCGTTTCTTTTCACGCTGTCAACTAAACAAAATAAAAATTTTGTTTAATTAAAGGGAGGAGAATAGTACATATAGCTGGAAAAATGAAATATAACATGATATACTATAAAATAGAACATATAGCACAAATGATATAAATAATCCGGAGGTTTACCTATATGGCTATGGATTACCGCGCGGATTCGCCCAGGATCCTGCTGGAGTTTTTATCTTACCACGAGACGGTTAAGGCACACTCACAAAAAACCGTTGATGAATACTATCTGGACCTTCGCAACTTTCTGCGGTATATCAAGCAGCTCCGCGAGCCGGAGCTTTCAGGTTATGAATTGGATCAGATCGACATTCGTGACATTGGAATTGAGTTTATCCGATCCATCACGATGACAGATGTTTACAGCTACCTAGCATATCTCAGCCGTGAGCGGCCTCAGCGGCCCAATAGCGAAAAATCTGCCAAAGGTCTTTCGGCGGCATCCCGGGCCCGGAAAGTCGCTACACTTCGTTCATTTTTTAACTATCTATGCAATAAGGTACACCTACTTCCGGAAAACCCAATCCGGGATATTGATTCGCCGAAAATAAAAAAATCCCTTCCCCACTACCTAACTCTGGATGAAAGCATACAGCTTTTAGAGAACGTGGACGGACCAAATCGGGAGCGTGACCTTTGCATCCTCACCTTTTTCCTGAACTGCGGTCTGCGGATCTCCGAGCTCATCGGTCTGAATCGATCCGATATTCAGGATGATGCTCTCCGAGTGCTGGGCAAAGGCAACAAAGTACGCATTGTCTACCTGAATGAAGCCTGCAAGGATGCGCTGGACGCATATCTGAAGGTGAGGCCCGTTATTGGCGGAAAAGATCAGGATGCTCTGTTTGTTTCCCGTAATCATCAAAGAATCAGCAGGGCCACCGTACACAACCTGGTAAAAAAACACCTGGCAGAAGCCGGGTTGGACAGCCAGATGTATTCTGCACACAAGCTGCGCCATACCGCTGCTACTCTCATGCTGCAAAACGGCGTGGATGTGAAAGCTGTGCAGGAGGTTTTGGGGCACGAACACCTGAATACCACGGAGATTTATACGCATATTGACAACGAATCCCTGCGAATTGCCGCAAAGGCAAACCCCTTGTCACACGTTAAAATCAAAGGAAAAATCGAGGATTAACCACTCTTCCTTTACGCTCCTCCCTGCTGCCGGAAATATTATGCGGGCAGACACGGTCAAATCTTGACTTTATTCTTTAAATGATGTACCATATTTTTGTATGCATTATATTGAATTGGAGGTTTCTCATGAATACGGCTGAACTTTCCAAAATCTGCAGGCAGGTGCGCCGCGACATCATCACCATGACGGCCAATGCCGGCAGTGGGCATCCCGGTGGGTCCCTTTCTGCCGTGGAGCTTATGACCAGCGTTTTTTATAACCATATGCGGCTGGACCCCAAGAATCCCAAGTGGGATGGACGGGACCGCTTTGTGCTCAGCAAGGGCCACAGCGCCCCTTGCTACTACGCGGTTTTGGCCAGCCTTGGTTTTATTGATCGCAGCGAATATGCCAATTTCCGCCAGCTCCACAGCATCCTTCAGGGGCACCCGGACTGCAAGAAAGTCCCCGGTGTGGATGCTTCCACCGGTTCCTTGGGACAGGGCTGCTCCATTGCTGTTGGTATGGCCCTGGGCGCTAAGAAGCTGGGCAAGGACACACAGGTCTTTACATTGCTGGGTGACGGCGAGTGCCAGGAAGGGCAGATTTGGGAGGCATTTATGTCAGCCGCCCATTATAAGCTGGACAATCTGACGGTTATGATCGATAATAACGGCCTGCAGATCGATGGCAGCAACGACGAGGTTATGTCCCTGGGCAATTTGCCCGCCAAGCTAAAAGCCTTTGGCTTTGATCTGTACGAGATCAACGGCCATGACCTGGATGCCATTGAGGCAGCTTTGGCCGCACCTCATACGCCCGACGTGCCCAAGTGTATCCTGGCGCACACGGTCAAGGGTAAGGGCGTTTCCTTTATGGAAAATCAGGTGGGCTGGCATGGCAAGGCGCCCAACGCCGAGCAGCGCGAACAAGCATTGAAGGAACTGGAGGGCTAAAACCATGAGTGAAAAAATCGCAACCCGTGAAGCTTACGGCAAGGCTCTCGTAGAGCTGGGTGCCGCCAATGACAAGATCGTTGTTCTGGATGCTGATTTGGCCGGCGCTACCATGACCAAGTATTTCAAGGCCGCCTATCCCGACCGTTTCTTTGATTGCGGCATTGCTGAGTGCAATATGATGGACATCGGTGCAGGCCTTTCCACCATGGGTCTCATCCCCTTCTGCTCCACCTTCGCCATGTTCGGTGCGGGCCGGGCCTACGAGCAGATCCGCAACTCCATTGCCTACCCAAAGTTCAATGTAAAGATATGCTGTTCCCACGCCGGCGTTTCCGTGGGTGAGGACGGCGGCAGCCATCAGTGCCTGGAGGACATCGGACTTATGCGGCTGATTCCCGGGATGACGGTCATTGTTCCCGCCGACGCCAAGGAAGCCCGCAAGGCTACCTTTGCCTTGGCAGAGTTCCAGGGACCTGCCTATATGCGCACCGCCCGCCTGGCCACCCCGGTGTTTGAGGAGGACTATCCCTTTGAGATCGGTAAGGCCAATGTGCTTCGTGAGGGTAAGGACGTGGCTATTTTTGCCTGCGGCCTGATGGTAGCCGAGGCTTTGAAGGCGGCCGAGCTGCTGGCCGATGAGGGTGTGGATGCGGCGGTCATCAACGTACACACCATCAAGCCCATCGATACCGCCTGCGTCACGGAATACGCGCAGAAGTGCGGCAAGGTAGTCACCGTAGAGGAGCATAGCGTCATCGGCGGATTGGGCGACGCTGTGGCCGAGGTCCTCATGGGCAAGGTCAACTGCAAGTTCAAGAAGATCGGCGTAAATGACCAGTTCGGTCAATCCGGCAAGGCAGCTGACGTGCTGCGAGAGTATGGGCTTACCGGTGAGCAAATTGCGGCCTCCATCAAGGAAGTTCTCTGAAGTATACAAAAACTCCCGACGGATTTTATCCGTCGGGAGTTTTTCTGCGTTTATGCGCGGGGGTGTGCCTTTTGGTAGACATCCTTCAGCTGTTTATTGACAATATGCGTATAGATCTGCGTGGAGGAAATATCCGCATGACCTAACATCTCCTGAATGGAATGAAGGTCAGCGCCGTTTTCCAGCAGGTGTGCCGCAAAGGAGTGGCGCAGCATATGTGGTGTGATGTCCTTTTTGATATCTGCCTTTTCCTGGTAGTATTTGATGATTTTCCAGAAGCCTTGGCGGGTCATACGTTCGCCATTCATATTGACGAACAGAGCTTTCTCCTCGTCATTAGTGACGATGCGCTCCCGAATATGCTGCACATAGTCCTGTAGTGCTTTTATCGCACCGGGATATAGGGGGATACTCCGCTCCTTCCCTTTGCTGCGGCACACAATAAAGCCCGCAGGTAGGTTCAGATCATTTACGTCCAGGGCAATCAGCTCTGAAACCCGGATGCCGGTGGCATAGAGCAGCTCCAGCATGGCATGATCTCGAAAGCCCTTTTCATCCACGCACTTCGGCTGCTCCAAAAACAGCTCAACTTCCTTGTTAGTCAGAATTTCCGGATATTTTCGCTGCACCTTCTTCGCTTTCAGCGCAGCGGTTGGGTTGGTTTTTATGTAACCCTTGGAAAACATGTAGGCATAAAAAGATTTGGAGGAGGCTAAAAATCGGCTCATGGTGGCCGGGGACTTGCCAAGCTGCTCCAGCCGTTTCACATACTCCTGTAAAAGGACGTTCTTGGCACGCTTCAAATCTGTCTTCTTCTGCTTGAGCCACTCGTCATACTGGCTCAGATCCCGCATATAGGAGCTGACAGTGTTTGCGGACATGCGCTTTTCAGTTGTGAGATAGCTGCGATAGAGCGCCAAATAATCCGACACACGTTCACCTCCCTTTCACGAAATATGCAGCAGCGCAAAAGCTGCCAGCTTGGGCACTAATGTCAACTCGACCATAACGCCCAGCGCCAGGATCACAGGATAAACAAATATAAAGCGGAGCCGATTGGTCTCGGGTTTTCTACCGGCTCGCGTCATTCGCCGCCCGGATCCTGACTCAGCAGAAGATCGGCCACACAGCGCCAAAGAAAGTGAGACCGGCAAAACAAAGAGATACCGGACACCGAAAACACACAGAGAAACAAGCACTCCCACCTGTCCCAGCGCCAGAGCCAAACTCGACACGGCGAAAGACAGAAGGAAGCCCTCAAACAGAAAAACGCCGCAATGCCAATAAAACGCACGGCGGAATGACCGACATAGAAACACCATGCAGGGCACCCGGTAATAGGCGGCGGCAACGCTCAAAGCAGAAGCGGCCGTAACCGAGCCTCCGGAGGACAAGACCTCTGCATACTGGGTCAGGTAGGTCCGTATCTCTGCGTCGATGCCCATGCCGCAACAGGAAAAATATCCCGCGATACCTCCCAACAAAAAGGAGACACTAAAAAAGAAAACTGCCGGATCCATCTGAGGCCTGACTCTCACAGCCCTGGGCAAACGATTTTTTCTCATGTGATACTCACCTCGTAACATTCTATGAGACGAGCATCTCCTTTAGAAGAAAACATCTATACTATAAGCCTTTTTTCTCAAAAGAGCAAGGGAATTGCGGCAGATTCCGCATTTTCTCTATTTATGCCAAAATATTATGTAAACTGCGTTATGTAAACTATTTAAACTGGAGTATGAGGCAACTCACCCAGCCCGTTTTTTCTCCAAATATTGTTTCCTCCGGTGCGCTTCACACAACATCTTGCGTCCCATAAGAAAACAATTGAATTCTGGGAGTAGAACAAAAATATTCGTCAATTTTGCATTTTTGGTAAAATTGACTATTTGTGTTCTTTATGCGCTCTCCCTCTCCGAGATTTAGACTTTCTTTTGGTGCGCTTTCTTTTACTGCCCGGTATCAATGCCGCCAAAACTGCACCGCCCCATACAGCGCCTGTTATATGCCATCCGTTTGATTGAAAATTCGGCACCGCACGGATGGCCAGTGCCGCAGCCCATACAATTGAGTACAGAAGTACCGCTTGTTCTGCGGCGTGTGGTAGCCGGTTCTGTTGTACATTCTGCAGAGCGACTTTGCAGCCTGCAAATGATGCCGACAACCACATAAATGCCATCCACTTCCCTGCCGACTCCACTGCCAGCAGCTCCCGGTCCATCAGCATTGCTCCCAGTGCCGCACCGGCTCCGCAGAGGAGCAGACTTATCAGCAGACCCAGGCCCATATTCCTGTTGATCCAATCTCGAATACGCATAAAAAACCTCCCCCAACTCGTGCTGTTTCAGCATATTGGGGAAGGTTATGATTTATGAAAGGATTATTCCTCAGTCTTGTTCTCCTCAGTGGGAGCGACTTCCTCGGCAGCGGGGGCCTCCTCAACAGCGGGAGTCTCGTCCTTAGTCTCGGCAGCAGCCTTCTTGCCGCGACGGGGAGCGGCAGCAGCGGCAGCCTGCTCTTCCAGGGTACCCACAGAACCAATGGCGGATTTCAAAAACTCCACACGCACGCGATCCTCGCTGGTCTCGATGACAACGGTACGGTCGGTAATAGTGACAACGCGGCCGTACACACCACCAATGGTGGTAATCCAATCGCCCTTTTTCAGGGAGCTGCGCATTTCCTCAGCCTGCTTTTTACGCTTGTTCTCGGGGCGAATCAGCAGGAAGTAGAAAATGGCCAGCATGACGACGATCATCAAAATGGAAGTCATTCCGCTGCCACTGGAGGCGGCGCCGGAAGTAGACGCATATGCGATTTCAAACATGGGACATAATCTCCTTTTTTACAATATGATTGTATTATACAGAATTATTCAGAGTATTGCAAGAGTTTTTCGGGTTGTTCACGGATTCTTTTCATATCTTTTGTGAGAGCTTTTCACTGAACTCCGCGCGAAAAGCGGCAAACCGTCCCTCATCCAGTGTATCCCGAATCTTTTGGGCCAGCTTGTTGTAAAAATACAGGTTGTGCATCACCGCAAGACGCATGGCCAGGATCTCCTCTGCAGCGAACAGATGCCGAATATAGGCACGGCTGAAATTACGGCAGACAGGACAATCACACTCCGGATCCAGAGGACCATCATCCAGCTTATATTTGGCGTTCTTGATATTCATAGTTCCCTGCCAGGTAAAAAGCTTGCCATGGCGGGCATTGCGGGCCGGCATCACGCAATCAAAAAAATCCACTCCCCGGGCCACGCCCTCGATAATATTGCTGGGCGTACCCACGCCCATAAGGTATCGGGGCTTGTCAGCCGGCATATACGGCTCTACCGCCTCAATTATTTCGTACATGGTCTCTGTGGGCTCCCCTACCGCCAAGCCGCCAATGGCGTAGCCGTCACAATCCAGCTTGGCAATCTGCTGCATGTGCCAGATGCGAAGATCCCGAAAAGTGGCCCCCTGGTTGATGCCAAAGAGCAGTTGCCCAGGATTTACTGTATCCGGCAGGCTGCCCAGCCGGTCATGCTCCTTTTTGCACCGCTCCAGCCACCGCAGCGTGCGCTCACAGCTGGCCTTGGCGTATTCATAGGTTGCCGGGTTTTCCACGCACTCGTCAAAGGCCATGGCGATGTCCGAGCCCAAGTTGGATTGGATCCGCATACTCTCCTCGGGACCCATGAAAATGCGATGGCCGTCCAGGTGGGACGCAAAGGTTACGCCCTCCTCCCTGATTTTGCGCAGGCTGGCCAGGGAAAACACCTGAAATCCGCCGGAATCCGTTAGGATCGGCCCGTCCCAGTTCATAAACTTATGCAGGCCGCCCATCTGCTTCACCACATCGTCGCCGGGGCGCAGATGCAGGTGATAAGTGTTGGACAGCTCAATCTGGCAGCCGATGTCCTTTAGATCAAGGGCGCTGAGCCCGCCCTTGATGGCCGCCTGGGTGCCCACATTCATAAATACAGGCGTCTGCACCACTCCGCCATGCGCACAGCGAAACTCGCCACGCCGGGCATCTCCCTCTTTTTTAATGATCTTAAACATAAATTAGCTCCTCAAATTTGATTGGAGATCACATGAGTGACACGAGCTGCAAGCAGCCTAAAACGATGAGCTCAATCACCATTGTGAAATACCGATTAATGGATGAACATGGCATCCCCAAAGGAAAAGAACCTATACCTCTCCCGCACAGCCTCCTCATAGGCCCGCAGCACATGCTCTCGCCCCGCCAGGGCTGAAACCAGCATGATAAGTGTGGATTCCGGCAGGTGAAAGTTGGTGACCAGTGCATCCAAAACCTTGAACTTATAACCGGGATAAATGAATATGCTTGTCCATCCGGCGGAGGCTTTCATAGTTCCGTTCTCTGCCGCCCAGGATTCCACCGTGCGGCAGGATGTGGTCCCCACGCATATGACCCGACCACCGTTTTTCTTTGTCTCGTTGATAAGGTCCGCCGTCTCCTGGGGAATCACGCAGTATTCGCTGTGCATTAGATGATCTGTAATGTCATCCTCCTTTACAGGCCGAAAAGTGCCAAGCCCTACATGGAGCGTAACATAGCCAACGTTTACACCCATTTCCTGCACCTTTTGCAATAGCTCCTTCGTAAAATGAAGGCCGGCCGTGGGGGCAGCAGCAGAGCCGACTACCTTGGAATATACGGTCTGATATCGCTCCCGGTCCTGCAGCTCCTCCTTAATATACGGCGGCAGAGGCATCTTGCCCAGCCTATCCAGCACTTCCAGGAAAATGCCTTCATAGTTAAACCGCACCAGGCGGTTACCGCCCTCTAAAACCTGGGTCACCTCCGCCGTCAGCTCCCCATTTCCGAAGCTGAGCTTAGCGCCTTGGCGCAGGTGCTTCCCGGGACGCACCAGGCACTCCCAGGTATTCTCTCCCCGGTCAATAAGCAGCAGCACCTCACAGGCGCCGCCGCCAGGCAAACGCTGACCCAAAAGTCTGGCCGGAAGCACCCGGGAATCGTTCAAAATCAGACAGTCACCCGTGTGCAGATACTCCGGCAGATCAAAAAAATGCCGGTGCTCCCAGGCGCCGCTTTCTTTATCCAGTACCAGCAAACGAGAGGCATCCCGCTTTTCAATAGGTGTTTGGGCGATCAGCTCCTGTGGGAGATCAAAATTAAAATCACTTGTTTTCATACAGATTCAATCCTGTTCATATAAATGTTGATTCATGCCGATATATTGTACTATAGGATTCAGTTTTTTTCAAGCAAAAAGCATCTTGTCCAAGCTAAAGGGCTTGCGGCCTGCTCTTCACAAGCTGCAAGCCCTTTCGGCTGCTTAAACATTTTTTCTGAAAGCATTTGTTTAACTTCCGGAAGCACTTCATTGGTGCTGTGCATTTTTTTAATTTATTGCATATGGAATCAGCCGTTCATATGCCTGACAAGCCTAAGCTACACTAAGGCTTTTTTAAATGCATCCGCCGCTGACAGGAGTTCTTCAGCACTGTCTATCATAGTCTGAGAAGTCTGCCCGCTGCCGGTAAGCCGGGCCAGCTCCTCCCGGCGCTGCTGCCGTGTCAGCTCCTGTACACGGGTAAAAGTCCGGCCGCCGGAAACGCCCTTTTCTACAGAAAAATGAGTATCCGCCATAGCTGCCAGCTGCGGAAGATGTGTCACACACAGCACCTGCTTCTGGCGGGAAATCTTTGCCATCTTCTCTGCCACCTTCTGCGCCGCTCGACCGGACACGCCGGTATCCACCTCGTCAAAGACCATAGTGCCCAGCTTTTCCTGCTGAGAAAACACATTTTTCATGGCCAGCATAATCCGGGCCAACTCACCGCCGGAGGCGATCTTTTGAATAGGACGAAGCTCCTCCCCCACGTTGGCAGACATCAAAAAGCGAACCTCGTCCATGCCGGTGGCATCCAGCTTCTTCTCCACAAATGCAACCTGAAACCGGATAGAGCCCATATTCAGTTCCTGCAGCTCCGTCAGGATCTGTTTTTCAAGCGATTGGGCTGCAGCCTTACGCTGTTGAGACAGCTCCCGGGCAGCAGCCAATGCCTCCTTCAGCGCTTTTTCCCGATGCTTTTGCAGCTGCGCCAATGTGTCATCCGCAAAAGCAATTTGATCCAGCTCCTGCCTGCACTTTTCCAGATACGCCATCATATCCTCTACAGTTGCGCCATATTTTTTCTTCAACCGATAGAGCTGATCACAGCGGAGCTCTACTGTATCCAGCTCACCCGGGGCAAAATCAAGCTCGTCCTTCTTATCCTGCACCGTATAGGCGATGTCATATAGCTCACTGTATACGGCATTTATCCGCTCGGTCAATTGGGCAAAGCTATCACCCAGGCCCCTTACAGTGGACAACTGCTCCTGAGCCTGACGGAGCAGAGACAGAGCGCCCTCCCGCTGGTCATCTCCATTGAGGCAATAATCCGCCCCCTGAACGGCAGAAATGATTTTTTCACTGTTGCGCAGCAGATTTCTCCGTTCCAGGAGCTCCTCTTCTTCACCGCTTTGCAGGTTGGCGCGCTCCAGATCCTGGATCTGAAACTGCAGTGTGTCAATCCGCCGGGCCTTTTCCGCCTCATCCATCTGCAGGGCAGCGATTTGGTTTTCGATCCTCTGCAGGGCGGAATACTTCTCCTGGTAGGCGGCCTGTAAAGGCATGTACCTTCCATACTGATCCAGGTAAAGGATGTGCTGTGCTTCATCCAAAAGCTGCTGACCATCGTGCTGGCCGTGAATATTCAGCAGTCGGCTTCCCAAGGTGCGCAGCTGGGTCACGGTCATAGGCCGACCGTTCAAGCGGCAAACATTCTTGCCATCGACATATATCTCACGCTGTAGGAGCCATTCCTCCGCATCGGCAACGCCCAAATCCGCGCCAAGGCCCTGGGGAATCCCGGAAAAAACAGCACTGACAAAGGCGTGGTCTGCCCCGGTCCGAATCAGCTCACGGGACGCACGCTGGCCTAAAACGGCGCTCAGCGCATCTATCACTATGGATTTGCCTGCACCGGTTTCACCTGTCAGCACATTAAAGCCCGGACGGAATGAAATGTCTGCCTGCTCAATGATGGCAATATTTTCAATATGCAGCAAATCCAGCATATTGTGTTCCCTCCTTATCAGCGCAGCATCGATTTGACACTGGTGGCAAGTTCGGCTGCGCTCTCAGAGTTGCGCATAATCAGCAGCACCGTGTCATCACCGGCCAGAGTACCAAGGAGCTGGTCGATCTTCATGCCATCCAGTGCAGCAGCCGCACCATTGGCCAGGCCGGACATGGTGTGAATCACCACCAGGTTCTGGGCGTAATCCACATTCACAATGCTCTCACGGAAAATGGTCTGCAGCTTATCCGCCACATGGATCTTGGTGCCGTGGTCCGACACTGCATAGCGGTACTTTCCCTGGCCCGCCGGGGCCTTCACCAGATGCAGCTGCTTGATGTCTCTGGAAATCGTGGCCTGTGTACCGGAAAACCCCCGCTCCTGAAGCAGAGAAAGAAGCTGCTCCTGGGTCTCCACAACCTCCTGGGCAATGATGTCCAGGATCATTTTTTGACGGTCATTTTTCATATTTCGCAGCCTCCATGGCCATTTTTTTATCAAGAATCTCGCAAAAGCTCTTTTTGGACAGGCGCACCAGCTTCATGGTGTGCCTGGAGCGGCTCACCTGTACAAGGTCGTTATTCTTCAGGGAAAATGCTTTGCCGCCGTCGGAGGACAGGTACACAAATTTCCGATTTGCATCCGGGGCGGTCACGCGGATTACATGGGACGGATCCAGCACATAGCTACTGGAACGGGTGGAATGGGGACAGATGGGCGTGATAAGAATGTTGCGGGCCGTGGGCTCCACGATGGGGCCACCGGCGGCCATGGAATAGCCAGTGGAGCCGGTGGGACTGGACACCACTACTCCATCGCCGCTGACCCGGGTCAAGAAGCCCTCCTCCGTGAATATCTCCAGCCGCACCACACGGGCAATGGAGCCCTTGGAGATAACGGCATCGTTCAGCGCAACGGTGCTGTAAACCGTTCGGCCATCCCGCAGCACGGATACATCCAGCATCATACGGTCCTCCATGGTGAGGCTCCAATCCTTCAAATCTCGCAGGCGGTCCAGTTCATTGGGCTCCAGCTCAGACATAAAGCCCAGGCTACCTAAATTGATGCCCAGCACGGGGACGTTATTCATGGCAACGGTCTTTGCCAGGTGCAGGATCGTTCCGTCGCCGCCGAAGGCAATGAGCAGGTCGGTCCGCTTGATCTCCTGGGGCAGCTGGCCAATGGGCAGGCCCAGGTCCGCGCCATAACCCTCCTTTTGAAAGGGAAGGCACACAACAGTCTCAAAGCCCGCCTCATCCAGGATCGCTTTGGATTGGGCTGCCACATGCATATCCTTATCCCGATACGGATTGGGGCACAAAATGATTTTTCTCTTTTCCATAGCCTTCACTCCTTCAGTGTACTATGTGAGGCCTCTACAATGGCGTTTAGATCAATCTGCGCACTCGGCTCCTCCGATTTACGTAAAAAGCCAAGATATTCAATATTCCCCTCCGGCCCGCGAATGGGGGAATATGTAATTCCAAGCACTGTAAAGTGATTTTCCTTTGCATGAATCAGGAAGTGCTCCAGCACCTCCAGGTGCACGGCAGGGTCCCGAACAACGCCCTTCTTGCCAACCTTTTCCCGACCAGCCTCGAACTGTGGTTTAATCAGGCAGGCAATTTCGCCGCCCTCCCGCAAAAGACCGTAAAGGGCCGGGAAAATCAGCTTGAGGGAAATAAAGGAGACGTCGATAGACGCAAAATCCAATTCATCCGGAATCTCCTCTCGGGTCAGATACCGTGCGTTGGTGCGCTCCATACAGACCACGCGCTCATCATTGCGCAGCTTCCAATCCAGTTGGCCATAGCCAACATCCACGGCATAGACCTTCTTTGCGCCGTTTTGCAGCATGCAATCTGTGAATCCCCCGGTGGAGGCACCGATGTCGGCGCAGATCTTGCCGCGCAGGTCTAAGGGGAAGGTCTGCAAGGCCTTTTCCAGCTTCAGGCCACCCCGGCTCACATATTGCAGGGTCGCACCGCGGATCTCGATCTGCGCGTCATTTGCTACGGCGGTGCCGGCCTTATCCACACGTTGGCCATTGACAAAAACAATTCCGGACATGATTGTGGCCTGGGCTTTTTGCCGGGAATCCAGCAGCCCACGCTCTGTAAGCAAGATATCCAAGCGGGTCTTATTGCTCATGGAGTACCTCCTCAATAGATGTCGCCACAGAGGCGGCATCCAGCCCAAGGGCGTGATCCAACTCCTCCACGCTGCCCTCATTGGGCAACCGATCACCGCAGTTCTTCAGCACGAGCTTGTCCAAACGGACGCCCGCTAACGCCGCCAGGCAGGTGACCTTTTCACCCACGCAGCCAGCAGCGATGCAATCTTCCAAAACCAGCAGGCGCCGAGTGCCGGACAGCATAGACGCCACATCCGCTTCGCTCAGCGGCGCAATGCGATTCAGCTTTATAACTCGGACAGAGATGCCCTTTTCTGTAAGCAGCTCTGCGGCCTTCAGCGCCTCATTAATCAGAATCCCATAGGATAAGATAGTAAAGTCGGCCCCATCCCGCAGCGTTATATAGCAGCGCGCAGGATCGGACGCAGCCGTGTAGTCTCTTTCCCCACCCCGGGGATATCGAATGGCCACGGGGCCGCTGACCTGGCAAATGGCATGGCGAAGCATGTCCCGAAGCTCCGCAAAGCTGGCGGGACACAGAACCGTCATACCGGGGATCTGGGTAAGATAGGCCGGATCAAAGCAGCCGTGATGGGTTTGCCCGTCCGCACCCACAAGGCCTGCGCGATCCACGCAGAAAACAGCGTGAAGTTTATCCAGTGATATATCATGGATGAGCATATCAAAGCCCCGCTGCAGAAAGCTGGAGTACACCGCAAACACCGGAATCAGCCCCTGTTTGGCCATACCGCCGGCCATTGCCACAGCGTGGCCCTCCGCAATACCCACATCGAAAAACCGGTCCGGCAGCTCCTTGGAAAACTCTGTAAGCCCTGTGCCGGAGGTCATGGCAGCCGTGATGGCACAGATACGAGGATCCTGGCGGGCAAGCTCCAGCAGCGTGTCTCCGAAAACGTCGGAAAAGGAACGAGTGGAGGCCCGCAGAGGCTTGCCGGTGGCGGTGTCAAAGGGGGGCGTACCGTGAAAATGCTCGGGGTCCTGCTGGGCATATGGGTACCCTCTCCCCTTTTCCGTGAGCACATGAAGCAGCACGGGCTCATTTTTTTCCCTGGCCCAGCTGAGCATCTGCGTCAGCTTTTGCACGTCGTGGCCGTCCACAGGCCCCATATAGGAAAAACCCATCTTTTCAAACATGGTACTCTCCGGCAACAGAGTGTTTTTAAGCCAGTGCTTCACATGAGAGCTGGCTCGATACAGATTCTGCTTGGCAAGAGAGTTTCCCTGAAGCTTTTCTTTATACCATTTTTTGAAATTATTATACCCTTCCTCCGAACGGATCCGGGACAGGTGGCGACTGAGACCGCCTACATTTGCCTCGATAGACATGCCATTGTCATTAAGTATGACGATCATAGGCTCTCCCGACGCACCTGCATCGTTGAGGCCCTCAAAGCTTAAACCGCCGGTCATGGCGCCGTCTCCGATCAAGGCCAGAACACTATAGTCCTGATGCAAGAGCGTTCTTGCGTGGGCCATACCCAAAGCCACGGACACAGAATTGGATGCATGGCCGGCTACAAAAGCATCGTGCGCACTTTCATAGGGCTTTGGAAAGCCGGAAAGACCGCCCAGCTGCCGCAAAGTACCGAAAAGTGATTGACGACCAGTGAGGATCTTATGCGGGTAGCACTGATGCCCCACATCAAAGACCAGTCGGTCCTTAGCGGTATCAAACACCCGGTGGATGGCCACCGTAAGCTCCACCACACCCAAGTTGGAGGCCAAATGCCCACCGGTCTTGGCAACGCTCTTGATGAGAAACGCGCGAAGCTCCCGGCAAAGCTGCTCCACCTGTTCATTATTTAGTTTTTTTATGTCCTCCGGATTATGGATCTTTTCTAAAACCAACGTAAATCCCTCCGTTAATGGAACAGATGCAGCGCATTCATAATACGGGCAACACGATAGACCACCTGTGTGGATTCCTCGATGGCTACGCGCTTAAAAAGGGCCTTACCTCCAATAGTCAGGCCCGAAATAAGTGCCGTGATACCGATGGAGATAAGGATCGTGGTGGTGGAAAAGCTGCGCTGCAGCTCCGCAACAATCACAGCCGCCGTTGAGCCGCTGACAATACCGCAAATATCACCCACCACATCATTGCAAAGGGAGGAAACCTTATTGGACATATTCAGCAGACGAATGGCCTCCCGACCGCCCTTTTCCCCATGGGCCGCCATAGAATGAAACGGCCTGGGATCCGCCGCCGTGACGGCCACGCCAATCATATCGAACACAATACCCAGTGCGATGAAGATCACCAGCACCAAAATCGGGATCCATATGCCGCTATCCTCCAGCGCTGCCGAGGAACAAAAGCTCATAACGGCAGAAAGGGCCACCGCGATCAGAAAAACGCGCAGGGGCCACCGGTCTTTGGATTTTTTGTTTTTATTTGGGTCAGCCAAAAATATCCCTCACTTATTAATAATAAAAAACTGAATGACGGCAGCACCAATGGTAAATCTTACGGCTTAGGTACGGGTTGGATTTCCCCGCGGCTTACCTCTCGTTGCCGATCAGGCGGTTTCCCATTAAACTCCGCGCTGCGGTGTTACCCTCCGCAGGACCCGACTGCCACTTAGTCCGCACTGCAACCCCATTGGTGCCCTTTGTGGGACAGCCTAGGTGATTTCCACTGCAGTCAAACCGTCTCTTAGCCTCTTTTGCAGAGGGGGTTTCAGAGGAATATCGGAGAGTATCCCTGGCCGGGGATGCTTCCGCTTGGCTCCCTCATTCACCCACTCCACGCAAGGCAGGCTACTCTGCACACAGCGTTCACAGCACAAGGGCTGGGTAGCACCGCATTGCAGGTTCTCAATCTGCTTCGTACACAGGTCGCTTACCACCAGGGGAGTACGCCTATGCACAAGAGCAGGTCTCCACGAAAGCAGGGTCGGGACTTCCATGCCATTGGAAGACGCCCTGAATCCGCAGGTGTGGTATTTGGCCACACCTCCCTCCAGCACCCACCCCAAACTGGGCGTAAGAAGCAGGCACCAGAGGCTTCACAGTTGTGCCCTTAAAGGGATTTTTAGGCCCCTCTTACAAGGCGGCAGATCTGACTAGGATACTGCACCGTCATTCAGTAATTTAATATTTTAGCATAGTTCATTCAAATATACAATAGTTTTATGCAAAAACTAACAAAATCAAAACAATACCTCCTGCACCTGCGGGAGGTATTGTTTTGATTTTCCGTTACTTGCTCCGGCCCACCATGCGGTCTGCCAGCTCCCAAAGAAATTCATGGTCAGGAATGTCCCGGATGGCTTCCTTGGCGGCGAGGGTGCATTTCTCGACCTCTTGGGCACAGCCGTCCAGCCCCTTGAGATCGACGTATGTGACCTTACCCTCGTCCTTGTCCGAGCCGATGGGCTTGCCGAACACGCTCTCATCCCCCATGACATCCAGCATATCATCCCGGATCTGGAAAGCCAGGCCCAGCTGCTCCGCATACTGCACAGCCTGCTGCCGCCAAAACATGGGCATTTTGGAGGCCACGCAGCCCAGCTCCGCCGCGGCGGAGATCATCACGCCGGTCTTCAGACGGTTCAGCGTGCTGAGTCCCTTCTCATCCCTCACATGGCACAGCGTGTCCAGCACCTGGCCGGCCACCATGCCATCAGCACCGCAGGCCCTTGCCAGGATTAAAGCTGCCTCTATACGGTTTTCGGCAGAAAGGCCCCGTGCCTGCAGGATTATTCGGAAGGCCTCCGGCTGCATGGCGTCTCCCGCCAGCACTGCAAGCGTTTCCCCATACACCTTATGGTTGGTGGGCTTGCCTCGGCGGAGGTCATCGTCATCCATGCACGGCAGGTCATCGTGGATCAGGGAATAATTATGCACCAATTCCAAGGCGCAGGCATAGGGCAGGGCCAGGTGCCAATCAATGCCGCCCAGGCGGGCAAACTCCAGCGTCAGCACAGGGCGGATCCGCTTGCCCCCGGCCAAAAGGCTATAGCGAATGGACTCCTGGAGCTTGCCATAGGGCTTGTCCTCCGCAGAAAAAATCGTATTCAGATAGGTCTCAATAGCCTCCTGATAGGCGGTATATCGTTCTTGATAGCTCATTGATTTTCCTCCTCGGATAAAAAGTCTTCTTCAGCAGGTGCGCCGTCCGGTCCCTTGGAGAGCTTGACAACCTTTTGCTGGGCGGTATCCAGCTCTTTTCGGCAGGCAGCCAGGAGCTTACTGCCCTCGGAAAAAAGGGCCAGGGATTCACTCAGGGGGGCATCTCCCTGCTCCAGCAGGGAAACGATCTCTTCCAAACGGGTCATATTTTCCTCAAAGGTTGCTTTCTTCATGTTCCTCTCCCCTTTTCATTACTTGACATTGCAGGCTGCCCTCCGCCAAACGCAGAAAGATATTTTCCCCCCGCTCCGCCTGGGTGCTGCTGCGCAGAAGGGTCTTGTCCGCCTTTTGCGCCACGCAGTAGCCCCGGCGCAGCACCCGCAGCGGGCTCATAGCATCCAAGGACGCAGCCGCATGGGTAAAGCGGCGGGTGTTTCTGTCGATCACGCGCTCCATGGCGGACACCAATCTCTCCTGTGTGAGATCCAACTGCATGCTGCGGTCCTGCAGAAAGGCCATGGGATCCGTCAATACACGCTTGCGCTGCAGCTCCCGGAGACGGCGGTCAAACCCGTCTATTTTGTGCTGCTGGCTCTTGCACATACGTTCTGCAAGCATTTGCAGCTTGCGCCGCAGCTCTGCCTGGTCCGGCACGGCAAGCTCCGCAGCGTTGGACGGCGTGGAGGCACGGCGATCCGCCACAAGGTCGGAAATGGTCACATCCGGCTCATGGCCTACGGCGGAAATTACCGGAATATCCGATGCATAGATAGCCCGGGCCACGACTTCCTCGTTAAAGGGCCACAGATCCTCAATGGAGCCGCCGCCCCGCCCCACTATGAGCACATCCGCCAGCTGAAAGCGGTTGGCATAGGCGATGGCACCGGAAATCTCCCGGGCGGCTCCCTCCCCCTGCACCCGGACCGGCAGCAGCAGCACCTTGCTCAGTGGATAGCGGCGGCGAAGGATGCGAATCATATCGTGGACAGCAGCCCCGGCAGGGCTGGTGACCACGGCGATGCGCCGGGGATAGGCCGGCAGGGGCTTTTTATGCTCCGGAGCAAACAGGCCCTGGGAATGGAGCTTCTGCTTCAGCTGCTCAAAGGCAATATGCAGATCGCCCATCCCATCGGACACCAGACGGGTGCAGTAGAGCTGATAGGCACCATCCCGGGGATAGACGCTGATGCGGCCGGCGGCGATGACCTGCATACCGTTTTCCGGGCGAAAGCGCAAGTATTTAGCATACCCGACAAATAACACGCAGCGCAGGGCGCTCTGCCCATCCTTCAGGGTAAAATAATGGTGTCCAGAAGGATAGACCTTATAATTAGAGATTTCTCCCCGGATCAGAAGGTCATTCAGTGCGGGCTGCTGATCTACCAGCTGCTTCATATATTGATTGACCTCGCCGACCGTAAAAACACGCCGCTCCAAATACTCACCTCCACCGAAAAACAGGCAGAGCATTTCTGCCCTGCCTGAAATGCAGCCTTATTCCTTGATTTCCTCCCGCAGGAAGCTGCCAAGAATCCCGTTAACAAACCTTGCAACCTCCGGGGCATCATACTTTTTGGCGATGGTCACCGCCTCGTTAATGGCGACGCCATGGGGAATATCCGGCATATAGAGGATCTCAAACATTGCCACCCGCATGATGGCCGAGGCTACCAGGCTGATGCGCTCAAAGCGCCAGCCCTGGGCGTATTTTTCAATGTAGGAATCCAGCTCCGCCGCATGCTCACTGACGCCGCTGACCAGACGGCGGATATAGAGCCGCTGCTTTTCGTTGGGCAGCTCGTTATATAGGTCATACTCCCCGGCCAGGTCGGCAAAGACCTCCGGCGAGAGCTGCTGATCCAAAAACTCATCCACGGGCAGCTCCGAAAAGCTGAGTTCGTAGGCAAGATGGACGGCAATCTCTCTGGCTGTGTTTCGTGTCATACAGGTTATTTCCTCTTCTCTCTTTGGTGGGGTTTTAGTCGAAGCAAATGCCGCCGATCATCACGTTCACGGCACGAATAGAAAAGCCCGTCATGTCGTGCAGGGCGGCCAGGACAGCCTTCTGCACCTTGCCGGCCACCTCGGCCATGGCAAAGCCGTAGCGAATCATGACATACAGGGTGATGGACAGACCATCCTCCTCCGGCTCGATGACAACGCCTTTGGCAGACATCTTGCGCGCCGGCTTCAGGTCACCGCTGGTGGGACCCATCATAGCACTGACACCCTCGGTCTCCAGTGCGGCCGCCGTGGCGATGGATGCCACCACATCCTCAGAGATCTGAATAGCCCCGGCAGACTCCTGCTGGGTGATATACTCTTTATTTTCAGCCATAGATTAAGTGCTCCTTGCAAATATAATGATACATTCTATTCTTTAGAAGTATACCATCCCGCAAGGAAAAATACAACCCCTTTTTGTTGGCCCTTTAATCGGATTCCAAGACCTTAATCTGTGTAGGCTCATAGCCGGTCTCCTGCACCACTATGTCCATAATGCGGGCCACGTCCGTGGCGTCCAATCCGTCCGGATCGTCCACCACTACGCTGACGCTCTCGGCGCCCATGAAGGCCACACAATCGGCATAGCCCTTGGCCGTGACCAGGTTCTCGATCTGCGACTCCGCCACGGTATAGCTCGCCAACACCTGCAGCGTTTCGGAGGCCTCGTTGAGCACCGATTGATCCGCATTTTCATCTGTGGACGCATCCTTGAGCATATTGATGGCGTTGTCCCGGGCCTGCTTGCGGCTGAGCCGGGCAGTGGCAAAATAGTCGTTTTCCTTTTCCTCCGGCAGCGCAGCAGTGGCCGTCTCGCCGGCTTTTTCCCCGGATACCAGGGTGGATTCGCCCAGTACCTTGGAGGTATCCTCCAGGGAGCCGGCATAGCGCCAGTTCATATACACTGCTGCACACACGAAAAGCAGCACCGCCCCCACGACTGCCCGTTTTCTCCAATTCTTCTTCATTCTATGTCCTCCCGTTACGATGTCCACTTTGCCACCTGAATCCGATCGGACGGCAGACCGGTCAGCGCTTGCACCGTTTCCGTAATGGCCAGACGAACGGCGCTGCTGTCGGCACCCTGACACACCACCACTGCGCCCTGATAAACCGGATAATACCGATTTGTGACTACGACCTCCTGGCTGCTGCCTCGGTTCAGCGTTACCGTCTCTCGCTGCGTGCGATCCTGGTCTTTTTGGCTGTCCTCCGCCAGGGTCAGCCGGGTCCCGCTTTGCAGCGTCAGCATCAATCGGAGCTTCCCAACGCCATCGATCCGACCCAGGAGCTCCTCCATGCGCCGCTCCTCCGCCTCCAGGTCGAAGCTCTCCTCCGAGGCCCGTGCTTGCGCCGTCGGTTCTTCCGTCCCGGAGGAGACCGGAAGAAGCATCAGCATGACGCCCACCAGAACCACCAGCAGAACAAATTTGTACTTTTTCCATAGCTCACTCCATCTTACCTTTCCCATCATTTTTACCCTTCCGATGTCAACCATTTCTGGTGCTGTGCATCGATCCCCATGTCTTCCGCCACGATTTGAGACAATCCGGCGTGATAGGGGATATCCATGGTGACAGAGACCGGGACGAAAACATTTTCCTCCGTCTGCTCCGTTTCCACCTGGGGACTGCACACAAGGCCGAACGTCTGCGCCTGTTCCGATATATATGCACTGCACCGCTCCTGTATGAGCAGATCCATGTCCCGGCAGTTTTTCTCCTGAAATGCCTTGATCTGCTCGTTAATCTGCCGGGAATAGTCATCGTAGGATAGCTGTAGCTTGCCCAGATCCAACCGCTCGGCTCCCTGCAGGATGACCATAAGCAGCACCAAGCCACCGGTCACCCCGGCAATCTTCTTAACGCTGCCCTCCGGTAGGACAGAAGATAGCACCGTGAGGATCAGAGCCACCGCCATCAGACCCATCAGCCAAACTCGAAATGCATCCATCATACGCTCACCACCATCACAGACGATGCCACGGAGATCAGCAAAAGCGCTGCCGCCGCACCGGTCATCCCAAGCACTAAGCCGAAGGCGGTGCTCAGAGCTTCCACCAGCTTCACCAATGGCTCCGGTGCCACCGTGGCCGCAAAAAATGCCGAAAGCTTCAGCAGCAAATACTGCACACCCAATTTCAGAAACGGCAGGATACAGGCCGCCAAAATGGTCAGTGTGCCGAGAACGCCCACAGATTGCTTCAGCACGCCTGCCCCGGCCAGAATGGTATCTGCCGCATCGGATATAATGCTGCCAACCACGGGGATCGCCCCGCCGATGGCTGAACGGGTCATCCGCAGGGTCAGGTTATCTGCTGATGAAGCGAAAGCTCCGGACAGGGTCAGATAGCTCGTGAACAAAACCAGACTCCCGGACAGCAGCCAGGTAATGCCCTTCTGCAGCCCACGGGCTATACCGCCCAACCGCCCGGAGGGCAGTATGGCATCCGTAGCGGAGAGCGCCACGAAAACCCACACCAGAGGCAACAGCAGGCTATGGATTAGGCTCATGAGGAGGTCTGAAAAAAACACAGTAGTCACTTGGCGCACGCTGGCAGCCACCGCACCCCCGCCGGCGGCTGTGGCGGCGGAAAGCGTTGGTAAAAGCGCTTTGGAGAAAACGTTCAGCTCCTGGATGGTCTCCTCTCCAAGACCCATGAGATTTTTCATATTGCTCCCCACCGCCAGAAGAATCACCAGTGTGCCTACCAAGGGCACCGGATTAAACAGCTTACCGCCTCCGGCAGCGCTGAAGCAATCCTCCGCCACAGAGCAAAGTAAAATGGCGGACAGCACCAGGATTACTCCGCCCAGACTATCCTGCACGGTCACAATCAGCAGCTTGCAGGTCCGGTTCCATAGGCCGGATAGTCCATCGTTCAGTGATGTAAAGCTATCACCCTTGTCGGTATCATCCAGAAACTCCCGGGCGCTGTCCGGGATGGCATCCGTCAGATCCCGGGGGATCTGCGCGGCACTAACCGGCACAATGCACCACATCAGAAGCAGCAAAACCAGTATTTTTCGCATTACAGCATCCCTCGCAGCAGCTCCCACACAGCGCCTAAAAGCGGAATAGACACGACCACTGCGCTGAAAGCGCCGACCGCTTCCACCACAGAGGCTATGGCCTTTTGATTCGCATCCCGGCACAGCTCTGCACCCGTGCGGCTGATGAGAGCTATTCCAACGGTTTTCATCAACGGCTGCAGCAGATCAGATGACAGGCCCCCGGCCCGGGCCATCTGCTCCAGCATAGCCAGGACTTGTTTCATATGCCCCAGCCCGAAGACCAGTGCCCCCGCGCAGACCGCCAAGGCCAGTAGAATAGCCAGCTCGGGGTTATTTTTCTGCAGCAATAGCGCAAGCAAGATGCCTACAAGGCAGATGGCGACTATCTTCCCCAGCTCCGTCATGGCTACAGGGAAAACAGGGACTTGATCAGGTCAAACAGGTCGCTGATCTGCCGCACCAGCATCATCAGCACCACCACCAATCCCGCCAGAGTGGTCATCATGGCCTGCTCCTCACGGCCACTGCGGGCCAGCACCAAATTCAGCACCGCCACCAGGATCCCCACGGCAGCAATTTTGAAAATCAAATCAACATCCATGTGTTCTCCTCACAGTAAAAGAATCACCAGTAGTCCGCAGCAGGAGGCCGTTATAGCCAGAGCCATTTTTTGCCGCTGCTGCTTGTCGGCTTGCCTGCATCTTAATACCGCATGCAGGGAATCGGCACAGGCACGCAGGTTTTCCCCGAGCCGTTGCCCATCACCGGATAGTTCCAGAGCACAAAGCGTGTCCGCCGCCTGCGTCCATGGTATGGATCGGGCGGACAGGATCCAGGAATCCTGTAAAGGCTCTTCACTTTCCATATGCTGTAATATCAAGGAAAACATACTACCGCAGTACGACCTCTCCGCCTGTTCCCGCAGGAGCTCCGGCATGGGCAGGCGGCGAAAGCGGATGGCAGCTTCCATCTGTTCCAGGGCCGAAGCCATATCCTGCAGAAAGAGGATTTCCGCCCGGGATTGACGCCAAAGCTGCACAAGCAGCCCTCCTCCCGCTCCCAGGATAAGCAGCGCGCCTATCACCTTGCTGCTCATAGATCCTTGAGCCGGTAGCGGCGAAGCCTGTCCGCCATTTGTATACAGATGGCTTTTTCAAAAATCTGTGTACGCTGCAGCTTGCGCAGCAAGGGCCTCCGCTGCAGGTCGGCGTCTGAGTCCGCATGGATAGTGGCCACAAAACGAACGCCGCAGTGGGCGGCTTCCTCCATGGCCAAAAGATCCTCTGCCTGGGTGATCTCGTCCACTGCAATGATCTGCGGATTGGCCGAGCGCAGCAGCATCGGAATGGCCACGGCCTTGGGGCAACCATCCATGACATCCGTATGGCAGCCAATCTCCATTTGCGCCATGCCCTGCACCATAACTGCCACCTCCCCCCGCTCATCCACCAAGGCAACCCGATGGGCCGGGATATTTTCCGCCCCATCGGATAAACAGCGAACTAAATCCCGCAAGAGCGTGGTTTTGCCAAGGCCCGGCGGAGCAATGATGAGTGTGCTGCGAAACGCGCCATCCTGAAATAGTTGGGGTACCAGGTCATCTGCCAGGCCCGGCATTTCCCGGGCAATGCGAACGCAAGCGGAGGACAGGCTGCGAAGATTGGTGCTCCTGCCCTCCTGCACGACGGCAGTGCCGCACAAGCCTATGCGAAAGCCGCCTTTGGCGGTTATGTATCCCCGGGCCATGGTCTCCGCGGCGGCATAGCGGGAATAACCCGTCACCGTATCGCACAGCAGCTCTATGTCTCCCTGAGTCACCACGGCCTCCTCCCCCACGACCTGCTCCCCCTGGGGCAGCAGCACCGTCATGGGATGGCCCGCCCGCAGGCGCAGCTCCTCCGCCTGTTCCTTCTGCCAATCCGGCAGCTGCAGGGCGATGCGCTGCCACCGCACCGGTAGCAGACGAGCCGCCTGCTCATACTGACTAATTGCATAGCGCTCCACCAAAGCGATCACGCCTCCTTTTCTCGGTTGTCCTACTGTATGAGGGGCTGTCCGCTTTTATGCAAAAAAATCCCCCGTGCCAGCAGCACAGGGGATGTAAGGTATATATTATTGCGGGCCAAACAAGGCGTTCATAAGCTGGGTATAAACTTGCTCCGGATTTTTCTGGAAACGTGCAGCCAGGTCTCTCGCCAGTTCCTCGGTGGCGGCCATTAGCTCCAGGTGCATCAGCTGATCCACATCATCGCTGAAACGCAGCTCCACGGTGAATGTACCGTTCTCCCGGGGGACGACCCGGGAACGGACCTGTGCCCGACGCAGCAGCATTTGATTATAGGCCGCCACGTTGCGATCCGTCAGCAGGCGCACGGACATGGGCAGGCTGCTCTCGCAAATTTCACTGTTACGCAGGCCCTTGGGTGTGATGGCGTACAGCCCCTCCGGAGAGAGTGTCAGATGCTCCGTCTGCACCAAGTCGTTCAGGCACTCGGAGAAAGAAAAATAATCAATACCGCTGTCGCACAGGGTCAGCTCCTGCATCCCCTCCATGGGGATTGGCTCCGAAACCCGGGCAGCAATGTAAAGGATCAGGAATTTGATCTCCAATTTATCATGAATGAATGATGCGTCCATATTTCCGCCCCCTTTTCTATGCACATTATACGGCAAATCCGACCATTTGTACAGGGAAAAATCAGCGTGCCGCTTCCCTTGGCACACACTCGCGTTCCCGCTGCATACACTGAAGTGAAAGAGGCTTCTTTCAGTACTTAATAGGAGGTTATCTGGATGCCTGAAAATGGAATGCCGGGCCCGGTCTGCGACTTAAGCAGCGTGAGAGAGTCCGTGTGTATTCACACTAAGAAAATCTTTGACAGCTGTAGGGACAAAGACTGTGTTGAGAGTCTAAGATTTTATCCCACACAGGCGGCACAGGAGGTACTAAGCACCGCGCAGATCATCAAGGGTGGGTGCGCAGAACTGCTGTACGTTTACACCGATGTAGAACCGATCACCTTTAACCGAGGATTTTACTCCATAGATATGCGGTTTTTCTACCGGGTGACGCTGCAGGTAGGTACCGGGACACCTCGATCCACCGAGGTGGAGGGCCTGTGCGTATTTGACAAACGCTGCATACTCTTTGGCAGTGAGGGCAGTGCCAAGACCTTCTCCTCCGGCACCGCCCTGGAGAATATTGCGCCGCAGAGGAGTCTGCCTGCGGCTGTGGTGGAGGCTGTGGATCCCATTGTACTGGACACCCGCATCACGGAGGACGGAAGCTCCTCCGGCACCGGCGAAGGTAGCGTTTCGGAAATCCCGGCCGCTATTGCCGCAGCATTCGCCAGTCCGCTGGTTTTAGACCCAACCGGGAATCGGCGTTACTATGTGACCCTGGGCCAATTCTCTCTGGTGCGGCTGGAGCGAGATACGCAGCTGCTGATCCCCGCCTACGACTACTGCATCCCGCAATCCGAGTGCAGCGGAGGCGATCCGGAAGATCCCTGTGGATTGTTCAAGAACGTATGCTTCCCCATGAGCGAATTTTTCCCACCCAACACTGTTGAAATGCCTAAGGACTATAACGGCACCCGAAGCTACTGCGCCTGCCACTAATAATAAGAAAACCGATGGAACTCCATCGGTTTTCTTTTTTGATGCATTTACAATATGTAATTTGCTGAAATGGCTGTTATTATTCTATGCATAGAATTTTGCCTACAGGCAGATACTGAAAATGATGCGAGCCAACAGAAGGATAAAACAATAATGAAGAACACTTCTATATTATGCTGGTAGTAATTTTTTAGGGAGGATATACCGATGAAAGCCATTGTAAATCAAGATTCCTGCATCGGCTGTGGGCTGTGTATCAGCACTGTGCCGGAGGTCTTTGAGGTCAATGCCGACGGCAAAGCGGAGGCATCCGGCCACACCACCACGGAAAACAAGTCTGCTGTTCAGGAAGCCATTGACGCCTGCCCTGTGCAGGCCATTTCCTGGGATGACTAATCTGTTTGTGTATAAGAAAACAAACCCTCCGGTATTAGACGGAGGGTTTGCTTTTCCCTCTATATAATTTGTTATCCTACGCTTTTGTCCGAAGGACTACATTATCTTTACCAAGCCATTCCTCGCACTCCTGCACAAGGGCCGGATGGTTCATACAGGTGGTACCCAGCAGCTTGCCGGTGTCCGCCAGACGGATCTTCACGGGCATCTGCCCTTCAAACATAGTCATCACCAGCTTCAGGTGCCGAAACTCCGGACTATCCAGGCTGGGAACCTTCAGATACAGGACCGATTTCTCCTTTTTAATATCCGCCTTGCCCGTCAACTGCTGCAGAGGATCCTGCTGGTATTCCAGCGGATAGATGGTGTCACACAGGATCTGCGGCGGCTTTTCATCCCGCACGGAGAGCCGCCCGGTCACCAGCACCGGGAGATTGACCTGCATATAGGAGCCGCACTGGTCAATGGAACGCTGGAAGCACAGCACCTCAATGGAAGCGATTTCGTCCTCCACCACCACATAGGCCATGAGGGAATTGTTCTTTGTGGGCCTGGTTTTATTGGAGGTCACCACGCCGGCCACCCGGATACGCTGATCGTCCGCAAAGCGGGTGGGACCGCCCTCCTGCTCGAAATCCTCCAGAATATCATGGATAGGCACAGCGTGTGCCGCCTTGGCCAGATCCCGGTAATCGTTCATAGGATGGCCGGAGAGATACAGACCGGTGGTGGTCTTCTCCATGTTCATCTTTTCCACGGCGGAATACTCCGGAATATCCGGCAGCTGGATCTGATGGAGCTTGGTTGAAGCCGAGGGCCCCATGCTGAAAAAGTCCATCTGCCCCTCCAGATTTTGCTTGCGGGAGGCGGAAACGCTATCCATCACCGTTTCAAACACCGCCACCAGCTGCGAGCGCTTTGCACCCAGGGAATCAAATGCACCGCTGCGGATAAGATTCTCTACGGCGCGTTTGTTCATGTCCGTGCAGTCGTCCATGCGCTGGCAGAAGTCCAAAAATGATGTAAAGGGGCCTTCCTTGTCACGCCGCCGGATCAGCGTTTGTATAAAGCCTCGGCCAATGTTTTTAATGGCCACCAGGCCAAAGCGGATATTCTCCCCGTCCACGGTGAAGCCGCCGTAGGAATGGTTGATATCCGGCGGCAGGACCTGGATGCCGCAATCCCGGCACTCGGCGATATACTCGGCCACCTTGTCCGAATTATGCAGCACTGAGGTCAGCAGGGCCGCCATGTACTCCTTGGTATAGTGGCACTTGAAATAGGCCGTCTGATAAGCTACCACCGCATAGCTGACGGCGTGGGCCTTGTTAAAGGCGTAGTTGGCAAAGTCGTAGATTTCGTCGTAAATAGCCTCGGCCGTGGCCTCGGGAATTCCGTTTGCGATGCAGCCCTTAATGCCCCGCTCCGCATCACCGTGGACGAAGGAGTAGCGCTCCTTTTCAATCTCCTTGGCCTTTTTCTTGGAGATGGCACGGCGCACCATATCTGCCTGGCCCAAAGAGTACCCGCCCAGCTGCTGGAAAATCTGAATGACCTGCTCCTGGTAGACAATGCATCCATAGGTCACGGACAGAATTGGCTCCAATGACGGGTGCTTATAGGTGATGAGCCCGGGGTCCTGCTTGCAGGCGATAAAGCGGGGGATGGAATCCATGGGGCCAGGACGGTATAAGGCTATGATAGCCGTGATATCCTCAATGCTTTGGGGCTTGAGACCCAGGCATACGCCTGTCATGCCCGTAGATTCCATCTGGAAGACACCGGAGGTCTTTCCCTGAGTGAGCATCTGGAAAACCTGCGGATCATCCATTGGGATCTTCAGCAGGTCAAAGTGCTCGCTCTGGGGCAGCATTTTAATGGCGTCATCCAGCACCGTCAGGTTTCGCAGACCCAAAAAGTCCATTTTCAGCAGGCCCAGCTCCTCCAGCGTCACCATAGTGTACTGGCAGACGATGGACTCATCGTTCCGGGCCAAAGGTACATATTCATACACCGGCTTCTTGGTAATGACCACGCCGGCAGCATGGGTGGATGCGTGACGGGGCATGCCCTCCAGGGCCTTTGCCATATCGATGAGCCGACGGATCTTTGGGTCAGCATCATACTGGTCCTTCAGCTGCTTGGACAGCTTCAGGGCATCGTCCAGCGTAATGTGAAGGGTGGCCGGCACCAGCTTGGCCACGGAATCTACTTCATTATAGGGTATGCTCAGCACCCGGCCCACGTCCCGGATAGCGGCACGGGCAGCCATGGTGCCGAAGGTGACGATCTGGGCCACATGGTCATCGCCGTATTTGCGGCGGACATAGTCCACCACTTCCTCGCGGCGGGTATCGCCGAAGTCCATATCGATATCGGGCATAGACACCCGCTCGGGGTTTAGAAACCGCTCAAAGTAGAGGTTATACTCCATGGGGTCAATGTCCGTGATGTGCAGGCAGTAGGACACCATGCTCCCGGCGGCAGAGCCGCGCCCCGGTCCCACGGGGATACCCGCGCTCTTGGCATAGCGGACAAAGTCGGAAACGATGAGGAAATAGTCGGTAAAGCCCATTTTCTCGATCATATCCAGCTCATAGGTCAGCTGCTTGCGATAGTTCTCCTTTTCCTGCCCGTAGCGTTCGGCAAAGCCCTCGTCGCAGAGCTTGCGCAGGTAGGTAGGCGAATCATAGCCGGGAGGGAGCTTGAATTCCGGCAGATGGTACTTGCCGAAGGTAAATTCCATCTGGCAACGGTCAGCAATGCGCTGGGTGTTTTCCACCGCCTGGGGATAGGCTGAAAACAGCGCCTCCATCTCCTCCGTGGAGCGCAGGTAGAAGTTCCGCGGCTCGTAGCGCATGCGATTTTCATCATCCACGGTCTTACCGGTTTGGATGCAAAGAAGAATATCGTGGCTCTCGGCGTCCTCCTTACGGATATAATGGGCATCGTTGGTACAGACCAGGGGGATGCCCGTCTCCTGATGGATCTTCAGCAGGCTCCGGTTGACCTCCGCCTGCTCAGGGATGCCGTGGTCCTGGAGCTCCAGATAGAAATTATCCGGGCCGAAGATCTCCTGCATCTGCAGGGCGTACGCCTTGGCGCCTTCGTAATTGCCGTGGAGGATGCGCTTGGGGATCTCCCCGGCCAGGCATGCGGACAAGGCGATTAGTCCTTGGGAGTGCTCACGCAGCAGATCCAGGTCGATGCGGGGCTTTATATAAAAGCCCTCCACAAACGCCTGGCTCACCATGTATGACAGGTTTCGGTAGCCCGTTTCATCCTTGCACAGCAGCACCAGGTGCCGGGACTCGGCATCAAACTCATGGAGTTTATCAAATCGAGTCCGGGCCGCCACATAAACCTCGCACCCGATAACCGGATGGATGCCCTCCGCCTTGCAGGCCCGATAAAAATCAATGGCACCGTACATGACGCCGTGGTCGGTGATGGCGCAGGCGGTCTGGCCCAGCTCCTTGATGCGCCGGGGCAGATCACGGATGCGGCAGGCGCCGTCCAGCAGGCTATACTCCGTATGTACATGAAGATGTACGAATGACATATTATTCCCCTTTAAGCTCCGCAATATAGTCGCACAGGATCTCCACGGCTGAGACGATGAGGATACCGCAATGATCTGCTACACCCAGGTCCCGGGATTGTCCGGTGGGCATCAGGTCCTTGCGCTTGAGCAGGTCGGCGCAATCGCGGTCAACGAACCGCTCCCGGAAGCGGCGGATATACTCCTGGGTCTGCTGGGTAATACGCCGCTTCCCCGCCGGACCCTCAGCCGCCGTGGCGGGAAACAGCATGCCCAGCACCAGGATGCCGCCGCTGATAGCGCCGCAGATGCTACCGCAGCGCATCCCGCCACCCATACCTCCAGCCAGGGCCATACACTGATCCTCGGTAAAGCCCATATCCTCATGGAAGGCGGCCAGGATACTCTGGGCACAGTTACAGCCATGGGTATGATAGTCCCGAGCTGCCTTGCATTTTTCGATTTTATTCATAGCAGTTTCTTTGCCTCCTCGTTGAGCTTTCTCATACGGTGATTCATGCAGGATTTGGAGACCGGTGGGTCACACAGCTCCGCCAGCTGGGCAAGAGACAGCTCCGGATGCTCCAGACGAAGCCGGGCCGTCTGCTGCAGCTTTTCCGGCAGGCGGTCTAATTGGCCGCTTTTAGCCAAGGCTTCAATAGCGGATTGCTGCTCCGTGGCGGCCTCCAGAATTTTATTCACATTGGCAATGTCGCAGTTCATAGCGCGGTTGGCGCCGTTTCGGATGGCCTTGTCCACCTTTGTGGTCATGATGTCCATGGCGGCCACCGGTGCCCCCAGCTTGGTCAGCAGATCCTCGATATGCTCGCTCTGCTTGAAATAGATCACCGTGGCCGCACCCCGGATCACCATCCGGGGCAGAAAACCCATCTCCGTCAGTAGGGCGCATAGCTCCCGGCTGGCCTGGCGGTGATTGCCGGCAAGCTCCAGGTGGTAGCGCTTTTCCGGGTCGGTGACGCTGCCGCCGGATAGAAACGCACCTCGCAGAAATGAGGTGCGGCAGCAATCCTCCTCCAGCACACCGAAGTTGATGTGCAGCGCCAGGGTCTGCTTTGCATCATAGCCGAACTGGCTGATGATACGCTCCAGCTTGGCCGGGTCTGTGATCTGAAAGATCAGCTTTTCCCTCCCCGCCTGCTCCTGGGGCAGGCGGTCAAAGCGCAGGCTGAAGGCCCGATGAAAGAGCTTGGGCAGACGCCTTGCAAACTCGGGGTTTTCCGTAATGATGCGGATCTCCCGGGCATTGAAGGTGTTGCAGTAGAGCAGCACGCCGTAGGCCTCCGCCCGGGCGCAGCAGACCCGCTGCACCGGCACCCGACACAATTCACTTTTCACCTGATAGGAAAAGGACTGCATACTTCCTCCTATTTCTCCATTCGATTGCGTACGAAGCCGGTATCCTCCTCCACCACACGGATAGTCCGCTGGCGGTACAGAGTCATCAGCTCCGCGGCCACATGTCCCGGATTATGGCGGATGAGCTGGTTTTCCACCGCGCAGATGGGCCGGGCGATCATCTCTACACCCAGATGTTCACACGCCCGCTCATCGCAAAACACGGGGATGCTCCCCTCTCGGGCGTAGTGCTGGGCTATCAGCCGGGGCAGCGGTGCTGAATTGACTAAGCACAGATCAAATAGGCATGGGCAGGAATGGTTGAAAATGGCTTGGATATGGTCGCTGGCCGTATACCCCTCAGTCTCACCGCTCTCCGTCATCACGTTGCAGATGTATATTTTCATGGAATCGCTGGCAGATATGGCGTCTACAATGCCGTCCACCAGCAGGTTGGGGATGATGCTGGTATACAGGCTGCCAGGGGCAAGCACGATGAGGTCTGCCTGACGGATGGCCTCCACCGCCTCCGGCAGGGCCTTGGCCCGATCCGGGTGCAGCCTGACCTGGCGGATACGGCAGCCCTCCTGCCGCTTCATTTGGCAGATGCTGGATTCGCCCTGAATCATGTGTCCATTTTCAAATTCCGCCTCCAAGCGGAGATTGGCATTGGTCACCGGTAGAACCCGGCCCGTGATGGCCAACACCTGACTCAAACCCGCAACCGCTTGATCGAAGCTGGGCATGATGCCATTCAGCGCCGCCAGGAGCAGATTGCCAAAGCTCTGCCCCGCCAGGCTCCCCTCGGTGAAGCGATAGCTCATGAGCCGGGTCATAATGGGCTCAGCACTGGCCAGTGCCTCCATGCAGTTGCGAATGTCCCCTGGCGGCAGCATTCCCAAGTCCCTCCGGAGTATGCCGGAGCCGCCGCCGTCATCAGTAACAGCCACAATAGCCGTGAGATTCTTGCTGTATAGCTTCAGCCCCCGCAGGAGGGTGGATTGTCCGTGTCCGCCGCCGATGACCACGATCCGCGGCCCATTTTCCGGCGCGACACGATAGTAATCGCTTACCATAGGCCGCTCCCCTATCGGGTAATATCCCGGTGGATTTCCGTAACGGGATAGCCGATGCTTTGGATATACTCAGAGAGGGCGTGGGCCACAGCCACAGAGCGGTGGTGCCCGCCGGTGCAGCCGATGCCAATAACCAAGATGGTCTTGCCCTCTTCGCTGTAAAGCGGCAGCAGGAAGGACAGCAGATCCTCCATTCTCTTCATAAAGTCGTTGGTTTGGCTGAAGCTGAACACGTAGTCCCGCACTGCATCATCCAGACCCGTCTTGCGTTTGAGATCCTCAATGTAATAGGGATTTGGCATGAAGCGCACATCCATCACCAGATCCGCCTCTACAGGGATGCCGTTCTTAAAGCCGAAGGACAGCACATTCACATGCATCCCATCCTCCAACGTAGCATCACTGAACAGGTTTAATATCTCTGCGTGGAGCTTTGTGGTGGAGAATCCCGAGGTATCCAGCACATAATCTGCATGGTCCCGCACCGGCTGCAACAGTATGCGCTCTTTCTGCAATGCCTCAGCCACGCTCACTCCATCCCCCGCCAGGGGATGACTGCGGCGTGTCTCCTTATAGCGGTTGATGATGGATTGGGTGTCCGCCTCCAAAAACAGCATACGGCAGTTTATGCCAGCTGACTTCATATGCTCCAGCGCATCGATAAGCTTTTGCGCCGGCTCACCGGTGCGCACATCGTACACCAGCGCCACCCGGTCATATCGGCCCTTAGATGCGGCGCAAAACTCAGCGAACACGACCATCATCTCCGCCGGAAGATTATCCACGATATAGTAGCCGATGTCCTCTAAATAGGACGCAGCCTTGCTTTTTCCGCTGCCGGACAGCCCGGAAATAACCAATATCTCCATATCTGACTCCTTTCAATTCTCTATGATACGGACCTCCGGCTCCAGGTGCACACCGCTGCGCTGCTTCACTCGGTCCTGCACCTGAGCAATCAGCGCCATCACATCCGCACAGGTAGCTCCGCCGGTATTGATGACGAAACCCGCATGCTTTTCGGATACCTGCGCGCCGCCTACGGTAAGGCCCTTTAGCCCTGTTTCCTGAATCAGAGTCCCGGCGTAATAGCCCTCCGGCCGCTTAAATGTGCTGCCGGCGCTGGGATACTCCAGGGGCTGGCTGGCCTTGCGCTTTGCCATCAGCTCTACCATCTTGTCCCTAATCTGCGCCGGATCTCCCTTTTTAAGGTGCAGCTTTGCGCCGAGGATCACCGTCTTTCCATCGGAAAAAGCACTCTTTCGGTAGCCGAAGGCACATTCCGCCCCGGGAATATGCCGGATGCCATCCTCCGTGAGGACGATGACCTCCTGCACCACCTGCTTCATCTCCCCTCCATAAGCGCCAGCGTTCATAAATACTGCGCCGCCCAGGCTCCCGGGGATTCCATGGGCAAATTCCAATCCGGTAAGTGCCTGGCTCTGGGCAAAGAGCGCCAACCGCGACAGAGAAATACCGGCGTCCGCTTCGATAACCGTCTCACCTGTCAGCCTAACATCGCTCATCTCCCCCGCCGTGCGGATAACCAATCGGTCCAGTCCCCTATCGGGAATCAGCAGATTCGTCCCGTTTCCCATAATAAAGGGCCGTGCGCCGCACTCCCGGGCCAGGCCCATAAGGATCACCAGCTGCTCCCGATTCTTCGGGCAAGCCAGCCGCCGGGCAGGGCCACCAATGCGGAAGGATGTGAATCTGTCCATAGGCACATCCCGCTCCATGGGCAGATCCGGCAGATAGTCCCCGATGACTTTGTCCAGCTTTTCATACCAAGTCATATTTTGCTCCTTCAAATCCGCTTTTTCTTTCCCAGCAGTGCCGCACCGATAATCCCGGCGGCAGAGCCAAGCTCTGCCTTGACGATACGTGTACGACGCTCCGGCTCACAGGGAATGCTCTGCTGGGCCACGATACGCCGCACCGGGAACAGCAGCTGCTCGTCCTGCTCGTTGCTAACACCGCCGCCGATGGCCAGCGTGTCCGGCTGGAAAATATTCACCAAATTCACTATACCCGCACACAGATAGTCTATGTATGCGTCGCACACGAATTGCCCGACGGGGTCTCCTCGGCGAGCGGCGATGAAGGCCGATTGACCGCTGACATGACCGTCGTTTTCGTCCACCACCTGGCGCAGAATGCTCTCGGGATTTTCCTCCATCACCCGCTGGGTCAGCCACTTGAGGGCCGAGGCAGAGGCATACCGCTCCCAACAGCCCTTTCGACCGCAGGGACAGCTTTTGCCGTTATACTCAATGCTCATGTGGCCCACCTCACCGGCCATGCCGTTGGATCCGTGATAGATCTTGCCGTTATGGATGATGCCCCCGCCGATACCCGTGCCGAGAGTGATGGTCACAAAGCGCTTGCTGCGGCGGCCTGCTCCGGCATAATACTCGCCAACCGCAGCGCAGTTTCCGTCGTTTTCCAGGTAGAGGGGCTTGTTCATATATTTGTGGAACAAGCGCCGCAGCGGCACCCTGCGAAAGGGAAGGTTACAGCTATACTGCAGGGAACCGGAGCGGATCTCCACCACGCCGGGCACACCCACGCCGATGGAAAAAATCTCGTCTAAATCCACGCCAACCTCCGCCGCCAGCTCCTCCGTCATTCGGGCCAGGTGACGCGCCAGTAAGTCCGGCGTCTCAATCTGCGCGATCTTCATCTTTTGCTTGGCCAGGATCTGCCCTGCGTCATCCACCAACCCGGCCTTCAGATTGGTGGCGCCGATGTCAATGCCGATGTATTTCATTGATTTTTTCTCCGATTTGCCTCATTCAGTGCGTCATAGTGCTGATCAAGCCGGGTCACAAAATCCCGGGCAGGGTTGTAGCCGTATTTCATTTGGCGGTTTTTCATGGTGGCGATCTCCACGATGCCGGCCAGGTTTCGGCCCGGACGAACGGGGACAATCATGTACGGCAGCTTCACACCCAGTATTTCGTAGGTCTCCTCACCCAGACCCAGGCGATCGTAAAATTTGCCGTCCTTCCACTGCTCCAGCTGGACCACCAGGTCGATCTCCGTATCAAACTGTACCGCACCCATACCAAAGAGCTGCTGCACATCAATGACGCCCACGCCGCGGATCTCAATATAGTGGCGAATCAGCTCCGGGGCAGTGCCGTAAAGAGAGGTGGAAATGCGGCGTATCTCCACAGCGTCGTCCGCCACCAAGCGGTGGCCGCGCTTGAGCAGCTCAATGGCGGTCTCACTCTTGCCGATGCCTGACTCGCCCAAAATCAGCACACCCTGGCCGTTGATATTCATGAGCACACCGTGGCGGGTGATCTGCGGGGCAAGCTTTTTATTCAGATAGTCGATGATCTCACTGGTAGCATCCACCGTTTTCCGGTCCGTACGCAGCAGAGTGCGGCCATGCTTCTCTGCAAGCTCCAGCAGCTCCGGCGGGACCTCCATATTCCTGGCGATGATGAGGGCGGGTATCTCACAGCGCAGCAGATCCTCCAGTACCTTTCGGCGGTGCTCGGTGGTCATGCCTTGGAGGAACACCATCTCGGCCTTGCCTAAAATTTGCAGGCGGATGGGCTCAAAATACTCATAAAAACCCACCAACTGCAGTGCCGGACGGTTGACATCGGAGATGGCCACGGTTTGAATATTGAAATTAGGGGCCTTATTCAGCACCTCCATGTTAAACTCCGCCACCAGCTCCGAAAGCTTGGCCGGGGTACGCTTGACCTTTTCCATGGTTGATCCTTTCCGACCGCAATAGTGTCTTGCAGCGGTCACAAAAATTTTGCCCTTGTTCACTTATATTAATAATATATTATAGCTCAAAGGCCCTGTCTGCGCAACAGTTTCCTTCGATTTGAAATTTTTTCATTTTTTTGTCAAAAGTACTTGCTTTTTTCTGTAGCATCTGTTAAACTATCAAATGCTTGCGAAAGCAAAGCAGTAAGTCACACACAGCAAGGAGGTGCAACGGATGGCTAAGTGCGAATTTTGCGACAAGGGCGTGACCTTTGGCATTAAGGTTTCCCATTCTCACCGGCGTTCCAATCGTCCCTGGAAGCCCAATGTCAAGCGTGTTAAGGCGATCATCAATGGCACGCCCCGCCATGTATATGTTTGTACCCGGTGCCTGCGTTCCGGTAAAGTAACCAGAGCGATCTGATTTCAGGACAAACAAACGCCCTGCTCATTTTGAGCAGGGCGTTTTACGTTTCCCTTCATTTTTTCCATCCACTGACCACAGGCAAAAGCGTGCGGAAAAGCTCCTCCCGGTTTTCCGGGTTAATAGGGACCACCTCTGCCCGGGGATGTGCGCATACCTGCCGCAAAAACTCCACATCCATCCGATTCTTCACGGCGGCCAGCACCGGCGTCTCCCCGTCCAGCGTCTGCAGCACCGCACGGCGAAACGCCTGGGCATCGGACTCCATGAAGCCCAGCTCATCCATAATGATTACCTGGCAGAACGGTGTACCTTGCAGGTAAGCTGTCCCAAGAGCATTGAAAACCTCGGGAAAAATCTCCTTTTGCCGACCGAAATTGCCACAGCGTCCCACCAAATTCTCCTTTCCCCTTATGCGCTGATCCGTCGGCAGTGATGCGGGGTAGATGTAGATAGGGCGCATGGCTCCCTCAGCATTTTCATCCATTTTCGTGCAAAATCCGCCCACTGTTAGCCGGGCTTCCTCCACCAGGCGGCGGATCAATGTAGACTTGCCCACACCCTTTTCGCCACAAATTAGGATATGCTTTTTCATATTTTTCTCCTTAAATGGAGATACCCGGGCTCTGCCGGGTATCTAATACTGTCGAAAAAACTTCGGTTTTTCCGACAAAAGGTTTGCAGTCTGCTGCGCGC
>ENA-ORLW01000357-ORLW01000357.1-human-gut-metagenome-genome-assembly--contig:-NODE-357-length-68522-cov-12.260297_pt1 | contig 68522 bp, 67 predicted proteins | sample MGYA00243017_ERZ508829 | MGnify/ENA primary metagenome ERZ508829 (study PRJEB26277, sample SAMN04329776) | human gut metagenome | biome: human-associated habitat | host: Homo sapiens | place: USA...
TTTGTATCGCAATTTCTATCGCAAATGCCATCGTTATTAGTGTCGCAATTTAGTTTACATGAGTCGTTTTCTTTTCCTTCACAATTTTTGTCACAGATACCATCTCTATTTGTATCGCAGTTCTTATCACAAACGCCATCATTGTTTGTATCACAGTTTAATTCGCAGTTTCCGTCGCCATCTGTATCACAATTTCTTTTACATTTATCACTGTCTGAGTCACAATTATAGTCACACTTTCCATCTCCGTTAGCATCGCAATTTTTATCGCACTTGCCGTCAGCGTTTGTGTCACAGTTCTTGTCACATAAGCCATCTCCGTTTGTATCACAGTTTAGCTTACATGAGTCATTTTCTTTTCCTTCACAGAATTTATCACAAATTCCGTCGCTATCAGTATCGCAGTTTTTATCACATTTTCCATCATTATTTGTGTCGCAGTTTAAATCACATTTGCCGTCATTGTTGGTATCACAATTTTTAACACACACATCATTATTTTCTGTACAGTTATAATCACATTTACCGTCTCCGTTAACGTCACAGTTCTTGTCGCATCTTCCGTCATTATCAGTGTCACAGTTAATATCGCATTTACCGTCAGCGTTTGTGTCACAATTTATTTTACATGAGTCGTTTTCTTTTCCATCGCAATTTTTGTCACAAATGCCGTCATTATCAGTATCGCAGTTTTTGTTACATTTTCCATCATTATTTGTGTCACAATTTATGTCACATTTACCGTCGCCGTTTACATCGCAATTCTTGTCGCATATACCGTCTTTGTCTGTATCACAGTTAATAAGGCAGACGTCACTTCCTTTGTTTCCACAGAATTTATCACATATTCCATCGCCGTTTGTGTCACAATTTTTATCACATGTACCGTCGTTATTAGTGTCGCAGTTTAAGTCACAAACGCCATCACCATTAACATCACAGTTTTTGTCACATACACCGTCATTATTTGTATCACAGTTTCTGTCGCATTTACCATCGCCGTCTATATCACAATTGATTTTGCATGAGTCATTTTCTTTCCCAGTACAAGCTTTATCACAAATTCCATCTTTGTCTTCGTCAATGTTAGTGTCTTCTTTTCCATCTTTATCAGTGTCACAATTTAAATCACACTTGCCATCGTTATTGATGTCGCAGTTAATATCACACTTGCCATCTTTGTCAGTATCACAGTTTAAATTGCATATTCCGTCACCGTCAAAATCTATGTTAGTATCTGGATATCCATCGTTATTTGTGTCACAGTTTTTAATACACATTCCATTTTTGTCTTTTACATTTGTTAAGTTTTTGTCTGGTTTTCCATCACCGTCTGTGTCAATGTTAAAGAAAGGTTTTTGTATATTTTTGTAACCAATGTTAACATCTGGTGAGCCATCACCGTTTGTATCACAGTTAACGTCACACTTGCCATCTCCGTCTGTGTCTATGTTTAAATCAGGTAAGCCGTCTCCATCTGTGTCTATATTTAGTCTCATTTTGTAGTTATTTATAAAGTTTATTACAGAGTATGTTGTACTTACTGTAGCCGCAGTAAAAAGAGTAAATACAAATATAATTATTAGTATTTTTTTTCTTTTTTCTTTCTTATCTGGCTCTACGAAATAAAGTCCTTCTTCTTCTATTATTTTCTTTTCTTCTTCATTCATAAAGTTTTGCACCCTACTTTCTATCATAAATCATACCATAAATAACGTTTTAAATCAATTATTTTTCATAAATTTGTTAATAAGTTTTAAGTTATTCACAATTATTGCTGATTTTAAAAAATGCAGTGAATATTGCTTTGTTTTTATTGCTGTTATTAGTGATAGAAATAAAGAAATGACATCGCTTAGTGCAATGTCACTAGTATAAACTAGGTAGACATTCAGTTACTGAATACTTCCTATATTTATATTATATAATGTTTTCACAAAATGCTCAAGAGGTTTATTTTCTGGAAAAATGTGTGAAATGGGCTAAAAATAGTCGGAATTTTGTGTAATTTAGTGGAAAAATGGCCGGAATTTTGTGTAAATATTTGAGTATCGTTGGAAAAGCGACTGAATTAAGTGGATAAAACAATACTTTTTAACAGTGTGATAGTGAAAAAATCACAACATTATAAAAACGAGCAATTCCAGTAAATATAAGAGCTTGCTCGTTTTTGCTGTCATACTTTATCTAATTGTTAATAAGTTTTAAGTTATTCACATTTAATGTTTTTGTGAAACCATTTCTTTTATTTTTCTAAATCTATGATTTATTCCACTTTTTGTTATTTTAGTGTTTGTTTCTAATGAGATAATGTCCGCTAGTTCTTGCATTGAACTTTCTGGATATTTTTCTTTGTAGATACAGACTTCTTTTATTTTGTCATCTATTAAGTCAAAGTCTTCTCTTTGTTTTAATTTTTGTATGTTTTCTAGTTGTTCATTTGAAGAAAATACTATTTTATCAATGTTAGCTTGTTCACAGTTATTTAGTCTGTTTGTCATATTTTTGTGGTCTCTATATATTCTTATGTCTTCATAATAGAATAGTGAATTGTAGGCATTTAATAGTTTTATAAAATCGCTTATTCTTTCGCTTTCTTTTAAATAGACCATGTAGTGTTTTTCTCTTTTTAATATTTTAGAGTTAAAGTTTAGTTCTTGTAATAAGTCATTTATATAGTTTGCAGTTATTTTATTTTCTATTATGAATTCTAAATGGTATCTACTTGTTTTGGGGTCATTTACACTTCCACATATTAAGAATGCTCCTCTTAAGTAAGATTTTTTTTCTTCAATGTTTCCACATATGTAATCAGATGGTTTATATTTTCTAGTATTATTTGTGTAGTCATATAAGTCCAGTGTTTTTAGAATTTTTTCTACATCTTCTTTTATAGTCATGTGTATTATAAAGTTTTTGTTAAGTCTATTTATTTCTTCTTTTGTTATGTTTATTTCTATATTGAAGATGTCTTTTAATAGTTTATATATTCTTCTTGATACACCTATGTTTTCAGTATAAAGAGAAATAGAGTTGTTTTCTATTTCTCCGTTTATGTTAATTATTGCTGATAATTCACTTATTTGTTCAGTTTTATTGTATTCGTTATTTAGTATTTCGTTTTTTATATTTGTTGTATATGACATAGGTTCCTCCTTACCAGACTCTTGAAGACCACCATCCGCCTGGGAAATATATTACGCTTCCTGGGTCGATTACTGAAGCTTTATAGTTAGCTATTGTAACGTGTCCACGGCTAATTGTCAAGTGTAAGTGTGCGCCTGTTGTACATGAATCGTATCCACCATTTTTTCTTGCAGTTGAGTATCCACCCATATGTGCAACTACTTCTCCTTCAGATACTACGTCTCCTTCTTCTAAGCCATTATAGTCTAGTAAGTGCATCATTACTGATGTATATTTAACTCCATTGATGTTATGGTATATAAACATTACTTTGCCACCACATCCCCATTGTGTTTGAAGCGCGACTGTACCTGATGCTACTGGATAAATTGGTGTCCCTTCAGCCGGACTTTTGTTACCTATATCTACTCCGTTATGGAAAGATATACTTGATGGGTAAAGTGGGTTTTTTCTATATCCATATGTACTTGTGATTATTCCTGTTTCAGTAGGTCTTTTAAAACCTGTTGAAGTTGGAATAGCCATACAAGTAGATAGTAAGTCATACGAATTTGAACATCCTTTTTGTCTATAGAATTCTATTAATTGTTTTTGAGATTTGATTAAATCTTCTATTGAAACTGAATCTTCTTCAAGTTCGTCTATTCTTGAACCTAGCTCAAACATTTTTTCTTGAAGTGTATCTCTATTTTTTTGTTCACTTTCTATGTCTTTTGCTAGTTTGTCTTTTAGTTCGTTGTTTTGCTTTATAAGACTTTTCATTTCGTTTATTTGTTCTTTATTGTATTTAGATAGTTGTTCTACAACAGATATTCTATGGATAAAGTCTGTAAATGACGTTGCTTTAAAAATGTATTCTAAGTAAGATTTTTCTCCATTAGAAAGTTGCAAGAATACTAAAATGTTATCTGTTTCTTCTTTCTTTTCTTGTATTGTTTTTTCTAGTTCTTCTATTTTGTTAGAAGCTGTTATTATTTGATTATTTAAGTCAGCTACTTTTGCTTCAATAGCTTGCATTTCTCCGACAACTTTGTTATATTCAGCTTCGCTTATTTGTTTTTCTGTGTCTTGTTTTTGTTTTTGTCTTTCTAGTCTATCTAATTCATCTAGTAAGTCTCCGTAGGTTCTTGCAGCTGCATTTGTTTTAAGTGGTAACAATAATATAAGAAGCGAAACTGTAATTATTAGAATTTTTTTCATTATATTTTTAGGTACCTCCTTACAGCACGAGATGAACCTATTGCGCCAACTACTACACCTATTGATACTATTATTAGTATTGTTTTTAACATTAAATCATTTGGGTTAACTAGGCTTATTACTTCAGTAAACAAGATGCCGTTCATTTTGTCATATAGGTAAGTGTAGCCAAAAGCAGTTAATAGCACTGGAATTATGCTACCTATGAAACCTAGTATAATACCTTCAAAGAAGAAAGGTGTTTTTATATATGTGTTTGAAGCACCTACTAAACGCATGATTTCTATTTGTCTTTTTCTGTTGTTGATAGTTATTTTTATTGTGTTACTTATTAGGAATGCTGTTACTATGATAAGTCCAATTACTATGACTACCATTATTTTTTTAACTATGTCAAATATTTTTACTAATTCTTCTACCATGCCTTCACCGTATTTTACTTGGTAAACTCCTGATAATTCTTTTATCAATTTTGCAGTAACGCCAATACTTTCTGTGTCTTTTACTTTGACTAAGTATTCGTTTAGAAGCGGGTTATTTGTTTCGTCGTATTCGCTTAGTATTGTACCAAGTCCATCACTTTCTTTAGCCATGTCTTTTCTAATACTTTCTTTTGACATAAATGTAATGCTGTCTATGTTTGATAAAAGTTCTATTTTTGTTTTAAGGGCTTCTATGTCTGTGTCTGTTGCATCTTTGTTAATATAGACTACAATTGTTACGTCTTTTTCTATGTCAGAAGTGAACTTACTTACGTTTTCGCTTAGTAAAACAGCTACTGCCACTAGTATTAGTGTTATTGTTATACAAGATATACTCGCTATGCTAAGTGAGAAGTTACGGAAGACACTTTTTAGTGAGTCTTTGATGTTGTTTCTTATTATTCTTAAGTATTTCATTATTTACCATAACCTCCTTTAACTGTATCGCCTACGAGTATTCCTTTTTCTAGTTTGATAACTCTTTTTTTGTAGTAATTTACTATGTCTTTGTCGTGTGTTGCCATTATTACAGTTGTACCGTCTTCGTTGATTTTGTTTATTATTTCCATTATTCCCATTGATGTTGTTGGGTCTAGGTTACCAGTAGGTTCGTCACATATTAGTATTTTAGGATTATTTACTATAGCACGCGCTATTGAAACACGCTGTTGTTCTCCACCTGATAGTTGATCTGGATAACTTCTAAATTTTTCTTTTAGTCCTACTTTTTCTATTGCATTCATTACTTTTTTTCTTACTTCGTTTTCAGGTAAACCGTATATTTCTAGAGCAAATGCAACATTTTCAAATACAGTTAGGTTTTGCAATAATTTATAGTCTTGGAAAACTATTCCTAGTTTTCTTCTTAATTTATACACTTTTCTGTTTCTTAATTTACTTACGTTTATTCCTCCTACATAGACTTCTCCACGAGATGGTTTTTCTTGTCTATAAAGTAGTTTTATTAGTGTGCTTTTCCCTGAAGCAGTTGAGCCTATTACAAAGACAAAGTCGCCTTTTGGAATAGAAAGTGTTATGTCGCTTAGAGCTGTTACACCGTTTTTATATTGTTTATATACATTTTTTACTTCTATTAAATTCATTTGTACCTCCTAATTAATTATATCATTATATTCTTAAATCATGAAGTGGTAGTTTATACCTATTTGTGCCACCGTATACTTCGTATGAGTCTAGTACTGTTAGGAATGCGTCGTTATCAACTTCTATTATTTTTTCTTTTAGTATTAGATATTTTTCTGTTGGTACTACACACATGATAATGCTAGAGTTTTCTTTTTTGTATCCTGTTTTTACTGGAATTTCGCTTATTCCACCTTCTATTTCTGTTATGATGTATGATATTATTTCTTCTTTTTTGTCAGTGTTTATGAATACTATTTTTGAGTCACTTATTCCTATTAGGAAGTTATCTATTATTTTGCTTTCAATAAATCTTATAATTAGTGAAGTTATAAGCATTTCTACACCGAATATAAATGTGCCGACAATTAAGACTGTGCCGTTTACTATGAATAGGGCTGTTCCTAGAGTTAGACCGAATTTTTTATTAAAGATTACGCCCATTATGTCTAAACCACCTAAACTGCAACCTGACAAGTATACCATTGTACAGCCAATACCAAAAAGTACTCCTATTGTGATTATGTTCAAAAATGGACTACTTAGTGTAATAGTGACATTTAGTAGTTCAGTTAAATACATGACTAGGGTGTACACAACAGCACCGATTATTGATGGAATTGTGTCTTTTAAGCCTAGGCAGATTATACCTATAGTTACTAAAACTATGTTTCCTATTAGTAAAACATACGATGTTTTTATTCCAAACAAGTGGTCAAAGATTATACCTACGCCACTTAAGCCACCAGGAACAATTTTATTAGGAACACAAAAGATATTGAATGTTAGTGAAATGAGTAAGCATCCTAGTATTAAAAGCATTGCATTTATCATTATTTTTTTCTTTATTTTTCCCATATCTATTTATCCTTTTCTACTAAATTATAACATATTATTCTATATTTTTCTATAACTACAAAGAAAAAATATAGAATGTGTACAATTCAGGTTATAGTAAAACTCGGGGTTTGTAACATTTCTCCAAGTTTCACTTTAAGATTTTAATTAAATTCTTGTATTTTTTCTTCTACACAGTTAAAAAATTTATATACTGTTGTTGCACTTTCTTGTTCTGATGGATGTGTATCGCCAAAGCTTGTATGTATTTTTTTAGCACGTTTTATTGCATTTTCAAGCGAACCATATTTACAGAGTTTATTAAAGATTTCTTTATCGTTTTTCTTGTATTTGTAATTTAATCCTGAAGATTTAAAATACTCATTAAGTTTGCTAGCGTATTGTGTCCTATGTATTTTTCCTTCAACATAATTAAAATGAAGTAAGAACCAATATTCAAATGCTTGATTAGACCATAAAGGAATATATCCTTTTCTTTCGCAAAGTCTTATTGCCTCATCAAATATTTCTGGGGCAAAATCGTCTTTATCAAATACAACAAATATTTTACTATATGGTATCTTTTCTTGACTTAGAAAGTCTACTTTCCCAATGAAATTTTCAACAGAATTTACAAGTGATAAAGTGTTTTTACCGGCTCCAATTATGTTTACTTTAAGTTTGTTTGATGCTATGAGTTTTTTATTTACTTCTTCTATCATACTATTAAAATAGTTAACTTCTGTTTCTACTCCTTCACAAACAACCAACCATTTTGTAGATTTAATTGTTTGCAGGTTTTCTTTCCTTTTTCTTCTTTCTTCTTTTCTCCTTTTAAATAATTCATCACTTCCCATAAGACACCTACTCTTCTATAAATGGAATTGCGCCAAATTCTCCAGTTAGGTATCTTTTTTCATAATCTGAGTCAATTCTGATATTTCTAAATTCAGATAATGAGTATAAAGTAGAAATTCCTAAATTGTTTTTTTCTACAAAATAAATTTCATCTCTTCTCAATTCTTTGCTATTTAAAAGCACTGTAGAATGTGATGTGTATATAATTTGAGCATTATTCTTGTTAATATTTTTATCTTTATACATGTTGACAATTCTTCTAAATAAAAGTGGATGTAATTTGGTATCTAATTCGTCAAAACATAAAATTCCGCCTACTTCTAAATTTATTAAAATTGAAGGTAAAACGTCAAACATTTTGATAGTACCAGATGACTCTAAAGAAAGTGGTATCATTTTTTCTTTTTTTGTTTTTATGTCACGGTGTACTCCACTTATATTGTATGTTTTTTCTCCTGTAGTTTTAACATCTTCTTTTATATCAAGTCTGATTAGACATGGGTCAAATTCTTTTAAAAGTTTTTCAAATAATACATATACTGACGTATTATTCTTTAAAATATTTATGCTTATTTTTTGATTTAAATTATTATCAATTTTAAAAGAAGATTTTGTTATGTAGTCATAAATACTTCTTAGTTCTCCTTTTTCTTCTTTAATAGCAATATTACTAAGCACAAGTGATTTATTAATATTTAAGTTAATGCTGTTTTCTAAAAAGTTCCAAATCCCTTTATACTTATTATATGATGGTGCAAAGGTTACTTTATCTTTGTATCTTTCAAAAATTGTTTTCTGTTTCGTATCATTACCTGAAGAAATTTTTTTCTTGTAAAGCCATTCTTCAACAAATGAATTTGCATTTAATGAAAAACCGTATCTATATTCTGTTTCTTCAATTATAATAGAAATTTCATACTCACTATTTTCTTTTTTTGCTTTTTCACTAAAAGCAAATGGAACTGTTGGTAATGCATCATTGACATCCATTTTATTAGAAAACTTAATCATATAAAACATATATGCTAATGCGTCTAGAATAGAAGTTTTTCCACTTGCGTTTGCTCCATGAATTTCTATAATTGGTAATACTTTAGTATTCTTTATGTCAAATAGTGTATCAGTGTAGTTCTTTTCTTGAGTTGCTGTTAAATCTAGTATTGTTTCGTTATAAAAAACGGAATGATTTTTACATTTAAATTGTAATAACATATTATTCCTCCTCTTCAATGGTTTTATTTTAACACTAAACATTATAAATTTCAAGCATTTTAGGAGGGTATTTTTCTCAAAATACTTGTTTTTTGTTATTATTATATGAATTTTATAAATATTTATGACAAAACTCGGAGTTTGTTAATGTTTTTCTCCGAGTTTTACTTTATGATTTTGTCCAGTGTAGTGGATAGTTTTTACAATAAAAACCTACTTGTGGTAGGTTTCGTTATTCATTATTTTGAATACTCTATAGATTTGTTCTAAAAGTATTAGTCTAAATAAACCATGTGGATATGTTAATTTTGAAAAAGAGATTAGTTCGTTTGAGATAGTCTTTATTTCGTTATCTAGTCCATCACTTCCACCTATTATGAAGGTAATATTTGACTGTCCACTTGTAAGTAAGTTATCTATTTTGTCTTTTAGTTCAATTGTGGAATACTCTACACCCTCAATACACATACTTATTATATAGTCACTTTTGTTTAAGTGAGAAAGTATTAGTTTTTTTTCTTCTGTTATGTTACTATCTTTTAGTTCTATTAAATCTACTTTATAATATTTAGATAATCTTTTCATGTAATCATTAATAGCATCCATTAAATATTTTTCTTTTATTTTTCCTATACATATTATTTTTATCATATACTTACCTCAGTTAGAATATTTTGGTCTGCACATTCAAGTGTATCAAAAATTATATCATTTTCTTCTAATACTTTTTTGTTAGTTGATAAAGCTAGTTCTTTTGTGTTGTTTGACTCAGATAGGTGAGCTAATACCACTTTTTTTGTGTTTGGTCCGATTAGTCTACTTAAGTAGCCTGCACATAACTCGTTTGATAAGTGGCCTTTATCGCTAATTATTCTTCTTTGTAAATATTCTGGATAAGGTCCTTTTATAAGCATTTCCGTATCATGGTTACTTTCTAATATGTAGTAGTTTTTATTTTTTAGATATATAAAGTTTTTTTGGTTGATGTAACCAGTATCTGTTATGTAGACTAAGCTATCATTATCTTTTTCTATTAAGTAACCGTTAATAGTAAGAGCATCATGGCTTAGTGGAATTGGCTTGATTAGAGTTCCATAGTAAATCATTTCATCTGTAAGGTATTCTGAGTTTTCATATTTTGTACCAAGACAGAAATTTTCTACTTCTGGAGTTATAAATAGAGTTGGTTTTACTTTATTAAGAAACACTTTTAAACCATATGTATGGTCTATATGATCATGTGTTATTAAAAGTGCATCTATTTCATGTGGGTCAACGTTAATTAAAGATAATTTTTCTTTAATTTGTTTATAGGAAAACCCTACATCTATTAAGATTTTTTTGTCTCCTAAATCTATAAATGTAGAGTTTCCTTTTGAGCCACTACCTAGTACCACAATACGCATTTTTATACATTGTGCATGGGTCTATATATGTTCCTTCATAGATAAGTCTGAAGTCTAAGTGTGTACCTGTACTTCTTCCTGTTGTACCCATATATGCAATTACTTGTCCTTTACTTACAGCATATCCAACTCTCATTTCGTCATTAAATCCGCTTAAGTGCATGTATAATGTCTTGTAGCCTTTTCCATGGTCTATGTATATGTAGTTACCCATATCAGATGCTCTACCCATCTTCCATACTGTACCAGATTGTGCAGCATAGATAGGCGAACCATGTCCAGTACCTGATATGTCTAGTGCTGGGTGGTATGAACGTGAGCCATCAATTGGGTCTGTACGCCAACCAAAGTATGAAGTCATTACACATGGAGTAAGTGTAGGCCAAGCCCAGTCTCCTGTTTCTCCATAGTAGTTTATAGCAAGTCCACCTTTTACTACAACTTCATTAACTACTGGTGTTATTACTTCATTATTAATTGGTATTACTTTTGTTATTGTACCATTAATTGTTTCTGTGTAGTATTCAACTCTGCTTACACCATTTTGTCCTTGTTGTTCTGTGTAAGTTGTTCCTACTACAAGTTTGTTATCGTATTTAATATCTCTTTTATAAGATACTTCTTTATCCTCAATAAGATTATTTTCAACAACAACACTTACTATTGGTTTTATTAGACCAACATTTACTTCTTGTCCACTATAAAGTAGTGTGTTTTCACTTAGAATACTTGGGTTTACTATTAAGAATTCTTTTGTATTAAGTTCGTATTCTTCTGCTATTTCTTTAACAGTTTGTCCGCCTATTACTATGTGTGTTCCTTGCGTTTGTGTTGTACCAAAAAGTAAATATTTAGATAGGTCAGTACTGTTTGTGAAGATATTGTCTTCTGTACTTAAGTAACTTTCTTTTATTGTTATATTTTCTCTTATGTTTATGTCTTTGATAGTAGAGCCTGTTTTAGTTATTTTACTTTGTTTTCCTTCAAGATATTTTTGATAGTCTTCTTCATTAACGAAAGCTTTTATTGTGTTTTCTAAGGCTACATCAAAGTCTTTTTTGTTTAGTACTTTAAGTACTTCTTGTTTGTCTTCACTATAGTTTATAGTTATTTCATACCCTTTTAATGTAAATGGTTCTGTGTCTTTTATTTTGTCGTATATACTTGAAGGTGTTTCCACTTCTCCTGTATAGGTAACTAACTTTGTTGTTTCAAGACTAAGTGGTGCATAGATTTTGTCTACACCATATTTCTTTTTTAGTAAGTCTTGTTCTTTGTCTATTAAGTCATATAGTTTGTTTTCGTTTTCTATAATACCTAAAGATTCACCGTTTAAATATACTTCATATACTGTCATTGGTTGATCACTTAAGTCTTTTCTTCCTGTACCTAATATGAATACTAAGCTTGATAATATAACCCCAAATACTGCCAGCCTATAAAAAATCCTATTATTCATTATCATTTTCCTCACTTTTTAAGACATTTTTGAAGTTTGTGTAAGTTCTTTCAAAAATTAAGTCTATTGTTCCTGTTCCACCACTCCTATGTTTTGATATTATTAGTTCTGTTGGTGAAAGAGTTGGTCTATCTTTACTTTTGAATTTGTAGTAATCATCGCAATATAAGAACATTACGATGTCGGCGTCTTGTTCGATAGAACCACTTTCTTTTAAGTCACTCATTAATGGACGCTTGTCTTCTCTTTGTTCTACTCCACGAGATAGTTGAGCAAGTGCGATTACTGGGACTTCTAATTCCATTGCTAGTTTTTTTAGGTCTCTAGAAATTTCAGAGACTTCGTTTGTTCTTTGTCCTGAGTATTTACTAGAACTACTAATTAACTGCAAGTAGTCTATTATTATACAATCTAAGCCTTTGTCAGAATTTTTTAGTCTTCTACATTTGCTTCTGATTTCAGATACTGTTATACCTGGTGTATCGTCTATAAAAAATTTTGTGTCTGCTAAAAGGCTTAGTGTTTCGTTGTATTTTTTCCAGTCCATGTGGTCAAGTTTACCAGTTCTTAGTTTTTGTGAGTCTATTTGTCCCACTGAAGAAAACATTCTGTTAACTATTTGAGTGGCACCCATTTCTAGGTTAAATAAAGCCACTGATTTTTTGTAGTTAATAGCCATGTTTGTTGCCATGTTGATAGCAAGAGCTGATTTACCCATACCTGGACGACCGGCAATTATTATTAATTCGTTACCGTGAAATCCTGTTGTTCTTTTGTCTAGGTCATAAAAGCCTGTTGGAACACCCGTGATATCTCCACCGTTTTTTGCTAGAAATTCTAGTTGTTGTTGAGCTTTATCTAGAACTTCTTGTATTGGTTTGATTTCTTTTACCATACGGCCTGAGTTTACTTCTAGTATGCTTTTTTCTGCTGCTTCAACGATTGTGTTTAAGTCAGACTTTTCTTCATAGCATTCGTCTATTATGGCAGTGGACTTGTTTATTAGCGTTCTTAAAATATACTTTTCGTATATAATATCTAAATAGTATGACAAGTTTGCTGGTGTTGCAACTGCGTCTATGATTTCGGTTAAGTACTCATACCCACCTATACTTGATAATCCGTTTGGTGTTTTTGATACTTCGTTACTTACTGTTGTAATGTCTACTGCAATATCTTTGTTTCTTAAGGCTTTTAGTGTTTCAAATATAATAGCGTGTTTTTTTTCATAAAACATTTCGCTAGTTAATTCTTCACAAACTTTGTCTAGTGCTTCTTTACTTAAGAAGGCACAGCCTAAAGCATTTATCTCAGCATCTATACTTTGTGGTTCTATTCTTGGCATTATTTACCACCAGCCTTTAAAACAACATTTAGGTGTGCTACTACTTTTTTATGTAAGTTAATTGTTACTGTATGAGACCCTAATGTGTTTAGATTTTCTCTATCAATAAGTTTTTTATCAATATTGTAGCCTTTTTTCTTAAGTTCTTCACTTATTTGCTTAGAACTTATGCTACCAAATACTTTGCCATCGTTTCCAGTTTTAACTAAAAACTCTAAAGTATCTTTTTCTAACTTATTCTTTATATTAGTGCATTCTAAAATTAGTTGTTCTTCTTTATCGTTTCTATCTTTTATTTGAGTATTTAGTACTTCATTACTCTTTGTAGAATATAGAACAGCTTTTTTATTTTTAATTAGGAAAGACCCATATCCGTCTTTTACTTCTTTTACTTCATCTTTCTTTCCTGTTCCTTTTACATTGTCTATTAGAATTATTTTCATAAGTCCTCCGTCGTATAATTATACCAAATTTATTTGTAAAATGCAAAAGTGCAAGATATTGTACACTTGCACCTTAGTTTTTACTGCATTACATATGGGTCAGTTTGTGTGCCTGATCCTGTTACTTTTACATCTGCTGATAAGGCCATGACTGGGCTTACTAAATAAGAAGATGTAACACCACTGCTATTTTTAGCATTGTTGCTAACATATCCATAATTACTAAGCCAAAAAGAATAATCATCATAATAGGCATCTGGACTTATCAGCCATTGGTATTTACTCGAACCTTGATAAAGCCAATTATTTATATGACACTTATTATTATCTGGTTCAGAATACATATACAATTCGGTCTCTCTTGCACAATCGGATGCTAAGACACCATACCCATAATCACTTGGATATATTAATCCAACATTAACTACAGAAACTGTTTCACTATTATAATAAGATTTAGCTGATGAACCAACACTACCTTTATTATTTAGCAGTCTCTCCATATTATAGTAATCATTTGTAGTATAACTACTACTGTCATTTCCAGTACCACCCAAATACACTTTATAATTCACTGTGTTTTTATAATTTGATGTTGAGTAGACGTTTTTAAAAGAAGTATACAAAGATGATTTAGGCCAGTGATTTTTACCACTTGTATCATAAGCACTTTCTACATAACCTCCTCTTACTCTTATTACGTCTTCCCCATTTTCTCCATCTGAGAATAACCCTATTATTCTCCACATTTCTGTTGTTCCATCTGTTTTCTGCATTTGGATGTAGTTGTTTGGGTCAGCACCTTCGTATCTATATCCATTTTCATTTACTGCATTTGTTTGTATTAAATCTGCTAATGTTGGGCCTTTTTCCTTAAATGTTATATTACAAGTTTTTGTATTTGTTATATTATTTACTGTATATGTGTTTCCACTATAAGTCCCACTGCATGTATTACTTTCGTAAACATAGCCATCATTTGGTGTAACAGTGAAACTTAAACTTCCACCATTACCCACCGATTTACTAACTGGTGCTGTTACAGTTCCATTGGTTGCATTTACCGTTACAGTATATCCATCTTTAAAATCTAAAGTACAATAGTCTGGTGCTTTAACTGTTTTAAATACTAACCAATTATTTGAATAGTCCCACTCTGCTACTGAACCATTCTGACAAGTTATACTATCAACTACTTTATTTTGACTTAACCATTCATAAGTCTTATCAGTGTTTTGTCCGTCTAATGTATAAGAAACTAAATTTATATCACTTGCTGGACTTATGATGTATGGATCACTCACTGTTCCACTTCCTGTTACTTGTACACCTGTTTGTAAGTATATCGTTGGTTTTAGTCCACTTGTACTACTTGAATTTGTTATTCCACTTGATGTTACTTCTTTTATTCCGCTAGAACTATTTATGTAATATTTTTCTGTAGTTGCTAAGTATGAGTTTACTCCACCTATTTGATTATATTCATAGTCTGTTAGTAAGCCAATATTGTTGTAAGTGCTTTCTACACAAGTATTAGTAAAACAATTAAATTTATTTGTTTGTTGTACTAATACTTCTTTATCTTCTAATGTGTTATAGAAACTTGTTAAGTCTGTTGTTAGTGTTGAAGTACTAGTACTACTTGTACTTTGACTTATTAGTTTTGGTAGTGTTTGATCTTCTATTTGATAACTTCCTATTATTCTCCATAAGTTCTTTGTTTTGTCATTGTCTTCTGGGTATTGTACATAGTTTTTAATGTTCTCTCCACCATACAAGCAAGTGTTAGAATTACTTGTTAAACAACTTGTATCACTTTCTATTATATCTACTAGTCTATTGCCTATGTTTGTTGCAACTTCGGTGTATGGTCCACTTACTGATACATATCCATCAGTTAGTTCTATATTTGCATATGAGTTAAATGAGTATCCACCATATACTTGAAAGTTTACTGTAGAAGGTGTTGAGACATCTGTATTATCTATAACTACTCTTATCTTTTTTGAATAAGTGTTACTGTCTATTCCTTTTATTACTCCTTGTGTATTCCATGGTGTTCTATCTGAGTACTGTACTTTAGCGTTTGTGCTTGTTTTATATGCTAAAGTATATTTACTATCTATTTCATTTACACTTGTTAAAGTAATATTTAAATATACTTTAGTACTAGCTGGTACTGTTACACTTGTACCGTTAATTGTAGATTTATTACTTCCATCTTCTTGTATATCTATACTATAGTTTAACTTACTTATTAATAACTCACTACTTCTATATTTATCTGTACTAAATATAAATGCTCCATAAGATAAACCTATTACTAAACAAGTCATTAATAGTACTCCATATATCATTCCTTTTTTATTCTTCATATACTTTACTCCTCCTCAAAAAACTTTTCTATTGGTACATTTAGTACTTGACTTATCATATATAAGTTATATATACTTACTCCCATGTTGTTGTTCTCGCTTTCTAAAGCACCTATAAGAGGAGTCTTTGCACCAATCTTTTCAGCAAGATCTTTCTGAGTAAGTTTTTCTTTGTTGTACGCATTATATAATAGCCTATACTTTCTTACATTTTTACCAACTACTTTTTTTAACTCAACACTGTTCATACTTCCTCCTACTTTTAATAATATAATCTTACAACACATTTATTGTAAAGTCAACACAAGTGTTGTATTTTTGTGTTTAATAGTTAGTAGGAGGAAATATGTATTATACTGAAAGATTATCATGGATTAGAAATTGTAAAAACATTCCGCAAAAGGAAATTGCTTATGCTTTGGGTATTAAACAACAGCAATATGCTAGATATGAAAACGGAGTGAATGTCATGCCTATCACATATTTAATAAAGATTTGCAAATATCTTAATGTCAGTGCAGATTATATATTAGGATTTACTAATGAAATGAAAGAAATTGAACAAAAAAAGAAAGAAAGTGAAGATTTATAATCTAATTTTCTTTCTTTTCTTTTTTGGTTTTGATTTTAAAGTTAATTTAATAAGTACTATTATTACTATTAAACCTATGTAGTATAATATGTTATTTTTTAAATATGCCCATATGCTGAAGTGTAAGTCAGTACTAGTAGTAGCATCAAATGTTTCTATTAATTTGTTATCATAATATATTTTGAACGTACCAACTTTAGTGCCTTTTTTTACAGTTGATTTTATTACTTGATCTCCATCATATTCAATTTTTAATTTTGAAGTGTCATATGGTTTTTCAATATATCTAGTTATTGTTTTTGGACTTCTCAACTTTACATAATCTTCTTTAGCATTTTTTGTTTCTAAACTTTTAAGTACTTCGTTTTCTTCTACAAAGTTTACTTTTTGCATATTTTCATTCAATGCGTCTTTTATTGTGTCTATATCAGTTATGTTTTTTGCTTTACCGTCGTCTGGAGCGTTTAATGTCACTGTTAAAATGTTTACTCCATCTATTACACTTTCTGTTGATAAACAATATCCTGCATTTTCTGTATATCCAGTTTTACTTCCTTTTATAAATGATAAGTCATAACTATATTTTTTATTATAATAGTTAATTGTGCTTGAAACTTCTAAACCATTTGACAATGTGTATTCTTTTGTTTCATATATTTTTTTGAATGTTGGATTTTCTAGTGCGTACTCTAGTAATTTTAGAATGTCTTTTGCTGTTCCATAGTGTCCTGCTGCGTCATAGCCAGTAGTATTACTAAACTTTAAATCAGTTAAGTTTAGTTTTTTTGCTAGGTCATTCATTTTTTCAACAAAATTACTTATTGATCCAGTTAAGCTTATAGCTAGTGAGTCAGTAGCATCTGCGCCTGATGGGAGCATACTTGCATATAATAAGTCTTCATATGTTACAACATCACCAACTTGTAAACCAGCTACTGATGCATCCCATGGAACAGAAGACAACATTTTTTCTGTAATAGTTACTTTTTCATTTAAGTCTTTAATGTTTTCAATTGAAACTAGGGTAGTCATTATTTTTGTAAGGCTTGCAATACTTACTGTGTCTTCACTATTTTTTTCATAAATTATTTTATTTTCGTCTTTATTATAGACTATTACGTTTTTAGAGTATAGTCCTTCAATTTCTAATGCACTTAATATGCATGGAATAAATAAACAAATTGTTAATAATACTTCTTTAATTCTTTTCATCATGTGATAATTATAACACTTTTTTATATATTTTTGCATAAAAAATTTATTATTTACATCTTTAAATTTTCATAGAAACGTGATTATTCTTAGAAAATATTAATTTTTTTGTTTTTTTAATAGAAATTTTTCTTACAAATTTTAAAAATTGAAAGCATTTTTTGAAAAAACCCCTATAAGTTTTGACAAAAACAGGCTCCAATTTTAAAAATTGAGCCTATTTGACATACTTATATATCCGTGTTAGAATGCTTTTAGGAGCGTTTATATTGGGTGACTGCCTTTTCACCTTAGTTCTCTCAGGGGAAACTAAGGTAGGGAGGTGATGACGTGATAAGAGACTTTTTGAAGTACCTTGTCAAAAGGGTTATCTTTTTCTTACAAAAACGTAAGAAAAAAAGACACCTATCTTTAGTAATAGTAAAGATAGATGTAAACACTAAATAAAAGGTTTGCATTCAATCACTGAACGTTCCTTTCATTTAATAGTATATTACATTTTTGTGTTTTATGCAAGACATAATTTGTTTGCTGTGTTAAATTAAGTCACTCTTTTTGTAATTTATTTTTTCGTCAAACTCTACATAATCTAAATATATCATTAGTATCATGTACCATTTTCCTGTATTTGGGTCACTTATTATTATGTGATCTCTTCCTGATTGTTCAATTATACCTTCAAAAATTTTGTCTTTCCAGTTAAGTGAATCAGGAAAGCTAACATACACTTTAGCTTTTTTTCCTTTGTTATTTCTTAAAATATTTTCAATGTAACTTTGCTCCATAGGTAACTCTAGTTCAGCAGTGTCCCTTTCAAAGTTTGGGTATGGTACAAAGTCTGGTGTTTTGTAATAATTTCCATTCATAATTTATCCTCCTAGTAAGAAGTTTATGTATTTGCTTTCAATTTAGAAGATTTTTTGATAAAATAATTAAAGAGGTGGCTTTATGAAAGTTAGTGTAGGAGTAAGTAATAGACATATTCATTTAGACTATGATACCTGTGTTAAATTATTTGGTAACAGTGAGTTAACTCTTGTTAGAGAACTTAGTCAAGGTGGAGAGTTTGTAAGTAATAGAGTAGTGAGTATTAAAACTGATAAAGGGAGAATAGACAATGTTAAAGTAATTGGACCGCTTAGAAATAAAACACAAGTTGAAATAGCAAGAAGTGATGCGTTTAAATTAGGTATTAACCCACCTGTTAGAATGAGTGGAAACTTTGATGGAGCAGAAGATGTAACACTAGTTTTTGAAAGTAAAGAAGTGAAGGTGAAAAATTCTTGTATTTTAGCTAATAGACATATTCACTCTAAGACAAGTGAACTAGAAAAATACGGGTTAAAAGATGGGCAAGTGCTTAAAGTAAGAGTAAATGGTGAACGTGGGGGAATAATGGATAATGTTATTGTTAAAGCTAAAGAAAGTTATAACTTTGAAATGCATATTGATATAGATGAAGCTAATGCGTTTATGTTAAATAATGGTAGTGTAGTAGAGATTATGGAGGAAAAGTAATGGAAAAGAGAGAACTTGTTAGTGAAGTAGAAAATTTAAATAATGAACTAGATAGTTTAAGGAGGTCACTTTGACTACGATAATAAAGTAAGTAAGATTAAAGAGTTAGATAATCTAGTTAATAGTGAAGAGTTTTGGAACAATAGTAATTCTAGTAAAGTAATGAGTGAGTTAGCTAATTTAAAGAGTAGTGTATCTTTGTTTGAAAATACTTTAAAGAAGGCTAGGGAAGCTAGAGAGTTTTTAAATTTGGATATTAGTGAAGAGGAAGCTAACTTGGTTAGTGAGGACATTAATAGTATTAAAGATAGTATTAAAAAATTAAGGTTAGAGATACTTTTAAATGGAGAGTTTGATAAGTGTAATGCTTACATTGAAATACATAGTGGTGCAGGGGGAACTGAGAGTAATGACTGGGCTAATATGTTACTTAGAATGTATTTAAGATATTTTGAGAAAAAAGGATATAAGTATACTATAGTTAGTCAAGCAACCGGGGAAGAAGTAGGCATAAAGGGGGCTATTGTAGATGTAAAAGGGGAGAATGCTTTCGGTTATTTGAAGGGAGAAACTGGAGTGCATAGATTAGTTAGAATAAGCCCTTTTGATAGTAATAAGAGAAGACATACATCTTTTGCCAGTGTGTTAGTTACTCCTCAAATTGATACTAAAATAGAAGTTAATATTAGAGAAGAAGACTTAAAAATTGATGTATATCGCTCTAGTGGAGCTGGTGGACAAAGTGTTAATACAACTGACTCAGCTGTTAGAATAACTCATATTCCTACAGGTATTGTTGTTACTTGTCAAAATGAAAGAAGTCAAATTAAAAATAAAGATAAAGCTATGGAGATACTCAAGAGTAAACTTTATTTATTAGAGAAGGAGACTATTGATAAAAAGTTAAATGAACTTAAGGGTAGTGTGATGGATGTTAATTTTGGTAGTCAAATTAGAAATTATGTGATGTGTCCATATACTTTAGTAAAAGACGTTAGAACTGGATATGAAGTGAGTGATGTTGATAGGGTACTTGATGGAGATATAGAAGGATTTTTGGAGAGCTATTTAAAGAGTTAGCTCTCTATTTCTTTTATTATTTTGTTTGCAATGAATGTGTAACCTAAGGTAGAAGGAAAAGCATTTTCTTGATTTGGTAGAAATTCTATTTTATTTCTAAAGTCTTCGTCTATTCTTATATATTTAATGTTGTATTCTTTTTCAATATTTATGAAAGATGTGTTTAAATAGTTAAATAGAGTAGTGATGGATGAAGAATTTTCTTCTGTTTCTTTTATAGGGTTATAGTAACCAATAATGTATATTCTTTTGTTTGTTATCTTTCTTATTTCTTTAAGTAATTCTTTTATTTCGTTTATCATGGAATCTGCATATTTGTAGTTTGTTTTATTTATATTGTAGCTACTTCTTAATTTTGAAAATAATTCGTCACTTCCTACTGATAGTGTTATTAAATCTGCATTTTTTAGGGCATTTGAAAGGGTTTCTTTGCTTGTCAAGTTTGGGTTTTTTATCATTTCTATTAAGTCTTTTATTCTTAAATCTTCTTTTATGAAGTTTTTGTCTAAAGTTACGTTTTTATGGTGGATTTTCAGATAGTCATAAAGTATATCTGTGTAAGAGATGTTGTATGTATCAAAAGGAGTATGACCTTTAGCTAAATCGTCTCCAATTGAAAGATAAGAATAGGATGTAGTACGTTTCATATTATATATTAGTATTATAGGAATTGTTGCAATTAAAAATATTACTAGTTTCTTTTTGATATAAATCACTCCTAGTAATATTTTACTCTTATTTTTTAGTTATAGAACTAACTTATTATTTGTAGTTCTGCTCCTACGTTTGTTAGTTTTTCTACAATGTCTTCGTATCCCCTTAGAATTAATGGAATGTTATCAAGTATTGTTTCTCCTTGTGCGATTAATCCTGCAGTTAGTAAGGCTGCTCCACCTCTTAAATCAGGAATATATAGTTCTGTTGCTGTTAGTGGAGTTGGACCAGTTATTGTTAGTGTGTTTCCAACTGAAGAAGTGTTAGCACCCATTTTGTTTAATAAGGAAGCAGACATAAATCTTGACTCGTATATTGTTTCTATAATTTCAGATGTGCCTTTGGCTTGAGTTAGTAATACTGTGAAAACTTGTTGTACATCTGTTGGAAAACCTGGAAACACTTGGGTTTTTATTGTTGTTGGTAGTAATTTAGGACATTTTGATATAGTTAAAGTGTCTGCTGTTATATCAAAGTCTACTCCAGCATCTTTTAGTTTTATTAATACTGAATTTATATGGTCTTTTATAAAGCCTTTTATTTTTAAGTCTTTTCCAGCTAATGCACCTATGATTATGTAAGTTGATGCTTCTATTCTATCAGGGAAAACTTCAGTTACACCATTATCTAGGTTTTCTTCTCCATCAATTACTATTGTACTTGTTCCTGCACCTGTTATTTTTGAGCCCATACTTATTAAGAATGATGCGACATTCACTATTTCAGGTTCACGGGCTGCATTTTCTATTATTGTTTGGCCACTTGCATGAGTTGCGGCTAACATTATGTTTATAGTTGCACCTACGCTTGCAATGTCTAAGTATATTCTTGAACCAGTTAGTTTGTCTGCGGTTATGATGTATTTGTTTTTTATAATTTCTACTTTTGCACCTAAGCATTCAAAACCTTTTATGTGAAGGTCAATGGGTCTTGCACCTATATGACAACCACCTGGAAAAGATATTTCTACTTTTTTAAATCTTGCTAGTAATGTTCCCATGAAGTAGTATGATGCTCTCATTTGTTCTGATAGTTCTTCAGGTATTGGAGCATTTTTTAAGTTAGTTGTGTCTATTATTATTTCATCTTTGTCTATAGTGTATTTACATGATAAAACTTCTAGTATTTTTAGTAAGTATTCAATATCTCTTATTTTTGGCACTTTATAAATTTTGCTTTTTGTTTTACAAAGAAGTGCAGCTGGTAAAAGTGCAACTGCTGAGTTTTTAGAACCGCTTATTTTAATTTCACCTGATAATGTGTTTCCACCTTTTATTTTTAGTCTCACGTTCATCCCTCCCAAATGGAATGTTCCATATATAATATAAAATTTATTATTCTCTTTGTCAAGAGTTAGATTCATGGTTTACAAATTATATATACAGTTATTAATAGTAAAACTATTATTGAAATTAGTTTAGAGTATTTTTCAAATTTAGTTCTAGTGTATTTACCTAAGTTAAATCCTAGAAATGTAAATATACTACTTAATGACATAAAAATAAGTGAAGCAAGGCATATGTTGTTTGTTATATATTCTAAGCCTAGACCTAATGTGAAAGCGTCTATTGATACTAGTAGTGAGAATGAAAGTATTGTAGTTAGTTTAAATTCGTGAAATTCTTTTTCTTCGTTAAATGATTTAATCATTTCTATTAAGATTAGTATAAGTATAATAGTAAGTATTAATTTTTCGTTTATGTCTATATATTTGTCTAGTTTTGTATTAATGTCAAAACCGATTAGTGGCATCAAGAAGTGAAATATTCCCACTGAAAGGGAAGTAAGTATTATTTGTTTTTTAGGTACTTTTAGTAAACCATAGGCCATGCTTAGGGTAAAAGCGTCTATGCTTAGGGAAAGTCCTATTGATATGAGTGTTAATATTTGCAAAAAAATTCACCTATTAAATTATAGGCGTTTTTTTGTTAATTATGCTTTTTAAAAATTCTATTTATTGTTTCTTTAATGAATGATGTGTATTCTATATCATCCATATTAGTTTCTTTAGCGTCCATCATGCATAGTGGGGGAAAGAGTACACACCAGTAATTGTCTCCAGAAGAAGCGCCTATTTTTATTAGTAAAGACTCATAATTACCACTTTCATATTTGACACCTTTATATATTTTTTCAGGAAAGTAGTTTATTCCATATTTAATAGTGAATGATTTATCGTAGTTGTTTTCTTTGAAAAGAGTACTTATTTTTTCACTTATTAAGTCTTCGCTTGATATTATGTTTTTTCTTGTTTTGTTTATGTCAGTACTAGTTTCTATATCACTTATTACACTGGATATGCTTGTTTTTACTTTTTCTTTCATAGTCAAGTCTTCTAAACTGTTGGAGTTTGGTATTATTCTAAATCTTATTGAGTCTTTTGGTATTATAACGTAGTCTTCTTCTTTGTTTGTTAGAGTAAATATTAGTGATATTAAAGCAAGTATAATTATTAGTTTTTTCATTTAAAAACCAGCCTTTCTAATTAATATTGGCTGGTTAGTTAATATTTTATACATTTGTTATAAATAAATATCTTGTTTTTCCTGCTAGATCTTTCATAAATTTGTAGTTAATGTTTTTTTCAAAGTATGTTTTTATTAAATTTGTTATGTCAGGCTCTGATTTTTCGTTTATTTCTAATGCAATTAGATATTTATTATTTAAGTGACTTTTTATATTTTTAAATATTTCTTCTATGTGGTCTATACCTTTTGGGCCACTATAAAGGGCTAGGTGAGGTTCATATAAAACTTCTTTAGGTAGTGTTTCGTTAGTCATTACATATGGTGGGTTACTAATTATTACATCAAACTTTCCTGGTATGTTTTTGAATAGGTCACTTTCTATTATGTTTACATCTAGATTTAGTTCGTTTTTGTTCTTGTTTGCGACCATTAATGCATCTTTTGAGATATCAGATAAAGTTACTTCTGATGATGGTAAGAGACTTTTCAAAGTTAAACCAATAGCGCCTGAACCTGTACATAAGTCTAGTATCTTTGGGTTATCAAGGTTCATTTTCTTGATTTCTTTTAAAGTAAGCTCTATTAAGTATTCTGTTTCGTATCTTGGAATTAGAGTAAACTCGTTAACATTTATTTTTAATCCATAGAAGTCTACATATCCAATTATGTATTGTACTGGATAGTCTTTTTCTAATAGACTCATAGTAAGTTTGTTCCATTTATTTAACTTTATTAGTTCTTTTTTATCAAGTTCATTAATTTTCATCAGTTATTCCCATTTTTAATTTTTGGTCTGCAGTTATAAGAGCGTCTATAACTTCGTCTAGATTACCTTCCATTACTTTGTCTAGGTGCATTATTGTGAAGTTTATTCTATGGTCAGTGAGTCTATTTTGTGGATAGTTATATGTTCTTATTTTTTCAGAACGATCTCCTGTACCAATTTTTGCTTTTCTAGTTTCACCAAGCTCAGCTTCTTGTTCTTGTTGTTTTAAATCGTATAGTCTTGATTTTAAGATAGTTAAAGCTCTTTCTTTGTTTTTGATTTGACTTCTTTCAACTTGGCAATATACCATTAGACCTGTTGGAATATGTGTTACTCTTACAGCTGAATCGGTTGTATTTACGCATTGTCCACCGGCTCCTGAAGCACGGCATATATCTATTTTTAAGTCTTTATCAAGTAACTCTACTTCTATATCTTCTTGTTCAGGCATTACTAAAACTGTGGCAGTTGATGTGTGCACTCTTCCTTGTGTTTCTGTTGCTGGTACTCTTTGTACACGGTGTGAACCACTTTCAAATTTTAATCTTGAGTACACGCTGTCGCCTGATAAGATAAACTCAATTCCTGCGTATCCTCCAGCTTCACCTGGAACTTCATTTGTTACTTCTAGTTTCCATCCCATTTTTTCTGCATATTTTGAGTACATTCTAAATAAGTCTCCTGCAAAAATATTAGCTTCGTCTCCACCTGCGGCTCCACGAATTTCCATTATGACGTTTTTGTCATCATTAGGGTCTTTTGGAAGTAATAAAATCTTTATTTTTTCTTCTAATTCTTCTTTTTGTTTTGTTAACTCTCCTATTTCTTCATGCGCAAATTCTGCCATTTCTGGGTCGTGAGTCATTTCATGAGCAGCTTCTAAATCTCTTAGTATTTGAGTGTAACTTTTGTATGCCATAACACTTTCTTCTAGTGAAGTTTTTTCTTTATTTAATTCTTTCATTTTTTTGAAATCATTATATACTTCTGGTTTTGTTAATTCTTCTGTTAAGAAGTTATATCTTTCATTTATTATACTTAGTCTTTCTAACATTTTTAATCATTCCTTTCTTTTGTTAGTATTTAGTATCTAACATAAGCTAAAGCTCTGATTCATCGTCATCTATTACAACTAAGTCTTTGTATTCGTCATCACTTGTGTCGTCGTCTATGTCTTTTGTTTCGTCAATATACATATCTTCTTCTGCTGGGTCCATTTCTAATTCTTCGTTTTCTAATTCTTCTTCGTCTTCTTCATCCATTAAATCACTTAGTTCAATTTTTGCAGTGTGATTTTCTCTTAAATCCCAGTATCCACCTTCTAGTTGAATAAATCTTTTTTCTGTAGATAGTAAACTAAAGAAGTCTCCAATATATTTATCAGCTTCTGTTTCATTTAAGTGTAATTGATTACATACTTCGTTAAATAAATCTAGAAGTTTCATTTTACTTCCTTTTTCTTTTAGAATTACATATGCAATGTCGTCATATGACATAGTTTCAATATCACTTTCATTAACACTTTTTAATTTCATACTAAACTCTCCTTTTCCACTAAAATTATACTGATATTTTATAATAAATCAAGTACTTTTGTTAATCTTTTTTATTATATTCACATTTTTTTATAAATACAACCAATTTTTACTTATAATTTTTCTAGATTTACTAATAATAATTTTAGGAGACGGGTTATGAAGAAATGTAGGTATTATATGTATTTGATGTGGAAAGTTTTGGTCTATTTAATTATCTTTGCTTTTATGGTACTCATTGGTTTTTATGTTTACGCTTATATTACACCTAAAATGGATATTAATAAGTCTAATAGAATAGTTATGTTAGATAGTGAAGATGAAGTTTTTTATCAAAGTACGCATACTAATTCATGGGTTAGTTTAAGTGAGATAAGTGAGTATGCTAAATATGGTATAGTTGATACTGAAGACAAGAATTTTTATTCTCATAATGGTTTTGATTATATGAGAATTTTGAAGGCACTTTATAAAGATATTAAAAGTAAGAGTTTAGAAGAAGGCGCTAGTACTATAAGTCAGCAATATATTAAGAATTTGTTTTTGTCTTTTGATAAAACTTGGGAGAGAAAGTTAGAGGAAGCGTATCTCACCTTTGAGTTAGAAGTTCATTATACTAAGGATCAGATTTTGGAAGGATATATGAATACTATAAATTATGGAGCAGGAAATTATGGAATTGAAGAAGCTAGTCAGTATTATTTTAATAAGAGTGCTAAAGACTTAAGTCTAGCTGAAGCGTCTATTATTGTGGGTATTCCTAAAAATCCAACTTATTATAATCCAATATATTACTATGATAACGCCAAAGATAGGCAGTGGATTGTTTTAAATAGTATGGTTAAAAATAAGCATATTACTGAAGAAGAGATGGAGAATGCTTTTAATAAAGAACTTACTTTTTATGGGAAAAAGAGTAGTAATTTTATTCTTAGTTCCATGTATTATAAAGATGCAGTTATGAGTGAGTTAAATAATATAGACGAGATACCAAAGAGTTTGATTGAGACTGGTGGGTTAAAAGTTTATACTTATTTAGATAGTAAAGCTCAGGATAGCTTAGAAAAAATTGTTAGTGAAGAAATGAGTGAGTCAAATAGTTTACAAGTGGCAAGTATGATTAAAAATCCTAAGAATGGAGCAGTTGTTGCGATTATTGGTGGTACTAATTATAATGAAAGTCAGTTTAATAGAGTTACTCAGGCTAAAAGACAAGTGGGGTCTACATTTAAGCCTATTTTATATTATGCTGGACTTGAGAATGGAATGACTAGTACATCTACTTTTGTAAGTGAAGCAACTACTTTTAGGTTAGATAGTGATAATACTTATAGTCCACATAATTATGCAAGTAAATATGCTAATAAGGCTATTACTATGGCTGAAGCACTCGCTTTGTCTGATAATATTTATGCTGTTAAAACGCATTTGTTTTTAGGGACTGAAGCTTTAAGAAGTTCTGCGAAGATAATGGGTATTAAGGAAAAACTACCTAATAATGTTAGTTTAGCTCTTGGGACTAGTGAACTTACAATGTTAGACTTTAGTAATGCTTTTGGAACTCTTGCAAATTATGGAGTTAAAAATGATACTACTTTGATTAGGAAAGTGACTGATTTAGATGGTAATGTTTTATATGAAAGAGATTATATAGAAGAGCAAGTGCTTGATAAGAGGAATGTTTATATTTTAAATGAAATGTTAAAGGGGACTTATAGTTATAATTATATTGATTATACAAGTCCAACTTTGATGAGTGTTAGTGGCCTTTTAACAAGAAAGTATGCGGCTAAGAGTGGTACAACTGATACTGATTATTGGGTGGTTGGGTATAATCCTGATGCATTAGTAATGGTGTGGATAGGTTATGATAATAATAAGGATATATCTGATGTCAGTAGTAAAATTCCTAAGAGAATATGGGCTAGGGGGATAGAGAGTTATTTAGAAGGAAAAGAAACAAATTGGTATGATATTCCTAGGGGAGTTACTGGAAGTATCGTTAATCCGATAAATGGAAGTACTACTGATTTATCTGTTAAAGATTTGTTATATTTTGTTAAGGGGACTGAACCAAATTATGTAAGAAACTAAAAAAAGATTAGAGTAAAATTTTCTAATCTTTTTGAATTTTTATTATTATTTGATACATATCTTCAAAGTCAAATTCTTCTGTATCTACTTTAAAGCCCATGTTTTCTATTTTTCTTGCTTCTTCTCTTGCTGAATTTATTGCTTTACTTAAGCTTTTTAATTCAGAAGAAGTTTCTTCATGTGGTAAAGGCATTTCTTTGCTTTGTCTATATTCTTCTATAATACTATTTTCCTCTGTGTCTTTAATTGGTGATACAGCTGGATTTTCAAATGTTTGGTTTGTTATATCAAAGTCCATTATTTCAGGTTCTGTTTCTATTTCTTGGAATGGGTTTATCATTTTTTCTGTACTTTCTTTTATTGGTGGTTCATTTTTAACAGATGAAACTTCTTCTTTTAAAGTTGGCTCTTTAAATGAAGTCTCTTCACTTGATTGAGGTTTTAGTAAAGCATCTATGTCTTTAGGTACATATGGATTAATTATGTCTTTACTTGTTTCTTTTTCTTTGTTTATATCTACATATTGGTGATTTTCTACTTCTGTTACTGGTGCTTTCATTTGGTCTTTTGAAGTTTTTCCAAGTAGTTTATTTATTTCTTCATCTGTTTGTCTTACTGTTAATCTTTCGTTTATTATTCTATTTAGCATACTTATTTGTAAGTTATTATCTTGAATGTTAAGTAAGCTTCTTGCGTGTCTTTCAGATATTTTGTTATGTAAAAGTGCTTCTTTAACTGGAATAGATAAATTTAGTAGACGTAGCTTATTTGCTATTGTTGATTGAGCTACTCCCATACGAGTTGCTAATTGTTCTTGAGTAAGATAACCCATATCTAATATTTTTTTGTAGCTTTGTGCTTCTTCTATTGCTGTTAAATCTTTTCTTTGTAAGTTTTCTACTACTGCAACTTCTGCACTTTTTTGGTCATCTATGTTCATTATTACCGCTGGTACTTGAGTTAAGCCTGCTAAAACACTGGCTTTATATCTTCTTTCTCCAGCAATTATCTCGTATTTATCTCCAATTCTTCTTAAAACTAATGGTTGAATTATACCATGCAATTTTATTGAATCAGCTAGGTCATTTAACTCTTTTTCGTCAAATGCTAGTCTTGGTTGAAATCTATTTGGAATTATTTCATCTATTCTTACATTAACTATTTCATTTTCGTGGTTCATACTATCAGCCCCTTATCTTTTATTCTATTACTATTTTACTTTATTTTTACTTTTTTTTCAAGGGTTTTATATTAAAAAGGACAAGTTTTTGTACTTATCCTTTTAAATCTTTTAAAATTTTGTTATAATTTCTTGGATATATGTCTGGTGTTTTGTGTTGTTTTTTTATTTTTAGAATTGTTCTACTTGAAGATTCTATTGGTAAAGTATAATTTATTACTTCTTCTAGTTTTAAGTTTAAGTTATTTAGCGTTTTATTACTATTTTCTAGTTCTTCGGTGATGTGTGATTTTAAAGGTAGAAAGTAACCATTTACTTTTAAAGCTGGTGTTTCAAGTTCAGCTAATACTTGCAAGTGAGCAACTGCACGGGAAGTTACTATATCAAATTTTTCTCTTGTTTTTTGTGTATAGTCTTCAGCACGGGCGTTTATTATTTTTATATTTTTTAAATTTAACGTGTCTTTTACTATTTTTAGAAATCCACATTTTTTTGCGTTTGATTCAAGTAGTGTTACTTCAATATTGGGGTTTACTATTGCAATAGGTATTCCAGGAAACCCTGCACCAGTGCCGACATCTAGTAATGTTAAATTATCAAATAGTTTTTTAACTTTGAAAAGACATAATGAGTCATAGAAGTGTTTTAGGTAAATCTCTTTATCTTCAGTAATACTAGTTAGGTTAAATTTTTTATTGTATTCTTTTAGTAAGTTAGAATAAACTTGAAATTTTCTAAGATTCTCTTCTGATATGTCTATATTTAATTCTTTTAAATATTTAGTAAATTCATTTACATTCATTTGGATACTCCTTTTTTAGGTAAACCAATAGCATCGTTATGTCTGAAGGATTAACTCCACTTATACGGGAAGCTTGTCCGATTGTTAAAGGACGAACTGTTTGTAGTTTTTGTCTTGCTTCTGTTGCAATATTTCTTACTTTAGAGTAGTCTATGTCTTCAGGAATTTTTTTCTTTTCTAAATTTAACATTTTTTCTACTTCTACATTTGTTTTTTCTATGTAACCTTTATATTTAGTGTTTATTTCTACTTGTTCACTTGCTTTTTCGTCATATGTTTCGCCTAGCAAGTATTCTATGTCTTTAATGTTAAGTTCAGGTCTTTTTAGTAGGTCTAAAGCCACTGTTTTTCCTGGTATTAAAGTAGAATTTTTTTCTTTTAAATATGTATTAGTTTTGTCAGTTGCTTCTACTTTTGTTTCTTGTAAGTGTGTTTTAAGTTCTTCTATTTTTTGTATTTTATTTTTAAATATAGTATATTTTTCATCATTTATTAAACCAACACGTCTACCTATTTCAGTCAGTCTTATATCAGCATTGTCATGTCTTAAAAGAAGACGAAACTCTGCACGGCTTGTAAGTAGTCTATATGGTTCAGTTATTCCTTTGTTTATTAAATCATCTATTAATACACCTATATATGCTTCGTTTCTTTTTAAGATTAGAGGTTCTTTATTTTCAAGTGCAAGTGAAGCGTTTATTCCAGCGATTAAACCTTGAGCTGCTGCTTCTTCGTAACCACTTGTTCCATTTATTTGGCCTGCTGTATAAAGTCCTTTTATAATTTTGCTTTCAAGTGACATATTAAGTTGGGTACTTTCTATTGCATCATATTCTATAGCATAGCCATATTTCGTTATTTTAGCATTGTGTAGTCCTTCCATTGAGTGAATTAGCTTTTCTTGTAATTCTTCAGGCATTGTAGTTGAAAAACCACCTACATATATTTCATCGCCGTTTAGTCTTTCGAGCTCTAAGAAGATTTGGTGTCTTTCTTTGTCACTAAATTTAACAACTTTGTCTTCAATTGATGGACAGTATCTTGGGCCAATTCCTACGATTAAGCCACTATATAGGGCACATTTGTCTAAGTTATCTAGTATTATTTTGTGTGTAGTTAAGTTAGTGTAGGTTAGATAACATGGAATTTGGTCTTCAACTTTATAAGTGGGAGCATAGAAATTACTAAATGTTAGTAGTTCGTCGTCTCCGTTTTCTATAGAACACTCATCGTAGTTAATAGTTGACTTTAACACTCTTGGTGGTGTTCCAGTTTTTAGTCTTCTTACTTTTATTCCGTTTTTTTGTAAGCTTCCACTTAGATATAAAGATGGTTTTTCTCCGTGTGGACCACCTTTGTGTTTATTGTGTCCTCTTAATATATCAGCATTTAAGTATGTTCCTGTCGTAATTATTAGTTTTTTTGTGTAAATTCTTTCGTTATTTTCTGTAATTATTCCTTTAATTTCATTATTTTCTGTAATTATTTCTTTTACTAATGCTTCTTTTATTGTTAAATTAGGTGTGCTACTTAAAGTTTTTAGCATATTTTCAGGATATGTTGTTTTGTCTGCTTGACATCTTAAGCTTCTTACACCTGGGCCTTTCTTACTATTAAGCATTTTAATTTGTAAATGTGAAATATCCGCATTTCTTCCCATTTCGCCACCTAAAGCGTCTATTTCTCTTACGACTATACCTTTTGCTGAGCCACCTATTGATGGATTACATGGCATATCTGCAATATTTTTAATATTACCTGTTATTAGTAAAGTTTTGTGTCCAATTCTAGCACAGGCTAAAGAGGCTTCACATCCAGCATGACCGCCTCCAATAACTATTACTTCGTACATTTTGTTTACCTCCTATTTTCCTAGACAGAACTTGCTAAATATTTCATCTAGTAATTCGTCTTTGTATGCATCACCAGTTATTTCTCCTAGTTTTTCCCATAAGTTTTGTAAATCTATTTGTATTAAGTCTACCGGGGTATTTTGTTCGTTTTGATATTTTATTTCTAAACAAAGTTTTAGTGCTTCTTTAATCAAACTTATTTGTCTTGCATTTGATAGGTAAGTGAAGTCTCCTGTTTCTATCTCATTTAAACTAAATAGTTCTTTAATCATATTAAGAAGTTCTTCTTTTCCTATGTCTTCTTTCACTGAGGTTTTTATTACATTATAACTTGTGAATTTGTTTAAGTCTATTTTTGTAGGTAAGTCTGTTTTGTTTAAAATGATTATTGATTTTTTGGCTTTTATACTGGACAATATAGCTTCATCTTCTAATGTGAATGGTCTACTGATGTCAAATAAGGCTATTATTAAGTCGCTTTTGTTTATTATATCTTTGCTTTTTTCCACACCAAGTTTTTCAACAACGTTATTTGTTTCTCTTATTCCTGCAGTGTCAATTAAGTTTAGTGTAACACCATTTATTGTTATGTTTCCTTCAACTATGTCTCTTGTTGTTCCTTCTATATCTGTTACTATAGCTTTGTCTTCGTTTATTAGTAAGTTTAATAAGCTACTTTTGCCAACGTTTGGTTTTCCTACAATCCCAACGTTTATTCCGTTATTTAAAAGCGTTCCTTTTTCACTTTCTTTAACAAGTTTTTCTAAGTCAGATTGTATTTCGTTTATATTCGTTTTTAATAGTTCATTTGTGTATATAATTGCGTCTTCATATTCTGGATAATCTATGTTTACTTCAATGTTTGCAATTATGTTTAGTATTTTGTTTCTTAGTGTTTTTATTTTTTTGGATAGTTCTCCGCTTAAACCTTTTAAGCTCATTTTTCTTGCTTCTTCTGTTTTTGCATTTATCAAGTCACTTATTGCTTCTGCTTCTATTAGATCTTTCTTTCCGTTTAGAAATGCACGTTTTAAAAACTCTCCAGGTTCTGCAAGTCTCGCACCGTTTGATAAAAGTAATTCTAGAACTTTGTTTGTAACTGATATTCCACCATGTGTGTTTATTTCTACAATATCTTCACCGGTTTGGCTATTAGGAGAAGTGAATAAAGAAACTAGTACTTCATCTATTAATTCATTGTCTTCTTTGATAAAGCCATAGTTAATAGTGTTAGGTTCTAGCTTAGACAAGTCTTTTGTAAATATTTTGGAAACTATACTAATACTTTCAGGTCCACTTATTTTGATTATATTTACTGCACTTCTTCCCATACTTGTGGCAATTGCGGCAATTGTATCATTTTCCATAAAAACACTTCCTTTCGTGTGTAGATTATACCACTTTATCAAGAATATGTAAATTGTTTATTTCCCGGGAAATAAATTTTCGTGTTTTTAATATAAAAAAACAAAGATTTTACTCTTCATTTTTTTCTTTATATTTAATAACTACACATCTATTAGGTTCAGTACCAATACTTTCTGTTTTTATATAATCAAATTTTGATAGAGCATTGTGCACTATTCTTCTTTGAAATGAATTCATTGGGTCAAGTTTAACATCTACTTTTGTAAGTGTCACTTGTCTTGCTATTTTTTTAACATCTCTTTCTAGGAAGTAGTTTTGTTTTTCTTTATAGTTTTCTACATCTAATATAATGTTTATATACATTCCTGTTTGTGAACTTATACTTTGCTTTAAGTAAGTTTGAATTGAAGATAATACTTTTCCGTTTTTACCAATAAGTATTCCATTGTTGTTTGAATGTATTCTATATGATATTTGTTTGTTTCTAATTTGTTTTTCTATATTACCTTCAAGATTGAAGCCTTTTAGAATATCTTCTAGAATTTTTTTTCCAAAAGATGCGATGTCTTCTAGTTTTACTATTTCAATGACTACTTTTTTGCCACTGAAAAGACCTCCTTTTTCTTCACTTGTTTTTGTTAGTACTTCGTCTATAGTTACTCCTAAATCTTTAAGAGCTTCATTTAATACTGCTTGTTCTTCTTTTCCTTTGTATACATATTTTTCCATAATTCCACTTCCTTACTTCATAATTATTTAGTTACTTTTTATTCTTTTTAATATCATATTTTGTAATATCGCAAATGCACTTGATGAAATCCAGTAAATTCCTATACCTACATTAAGTGTGAAAGACATAAGTACTATAAATACGGTCATCATTCTAGTCATCATTTTTGTTTGTGCTGCTTGTTCTTCACTCATACTAGTCATCCCTGCATTTTTAAATGAAAAGTATGTTGTTAACCCAATAAGAATAACTATGATTAGATATATATAAGAACCACTTCTAATTGCTTCCCATGGAGTTAGTCCTAGGTCGAAACCTAACATTCTTTCTTCTAGAATAGCAGGTATCCTTTGAATTGCCTCTAAGAAGGCGAAGAATAATGGTAACTGTATTAAACTAACAAGGCACCCTGCCATTGGTTTAATGTTATACTTTTTGTAGATAAGTAACATCTCTTGATTTTTTGCCATTAGTGAGTCACGGTCTGTTCTGTTAAGATATTTTTTTTCTAGTCTTTGAAGTTCAGGGTTTGCTTTTTGCATATTTGTACTCATATCCATTGTTTGTTTACTAAGAGGTAATACAAGCAATCTTAAAGCTATTCCTATTAATATAATTGATAAACCATAATTTTTAACTAATAAACCCACTTTTACTATTAACCATGCTAGTGGTTTTACAAATATGTTTGTCCATAATCCTTCATATCCACCTGAGTTAACTTTTAAGTTTTCACAAACTGGTAATTTTTCTAAGTCAACATTTTCATTTTCAGCGTACGCTTTTAAAGCTTCTTCGTCTGTTGGCTTACATAATATGTTTTCTGTATAAACTTTCTTTGTTTCTTCATTTCTAAAACTTTTTGTACATCCTGTTGTTAACACCATAGTCATTAAAACTATGATTAATACTTTTTTAATATTTTTCATTAATTTATCTCCTTTATTGTGCTTACTAGATTCTCTTCTAGTTCTTTATATTTAGAAGTTACTGCTTCTTTCCTTACTATTATAACATACTTTTTTGTAAATTCCATTCTATTTTTCATTAATATATCTTTTACTCTTCTTTTTATTTTATTTCTTACATAAGCTTTTCCCAATTTTTTGCTTACACTTATACAGTACATATTTTTAGCTTCGTCATTATTTATATAATATATTATAAAAAATTTAGTTACTTTTTTGTTTCCTGTTTTTACTATCAAGGATATTTCTTCATTTTTCCTTATTATATATTCTTTATTCATAATTTCTCCTTCATGAATATTATACAAGAAAAAAACTACTTATTTCAAGTAGTTATTTGTTAATTAAGTTTTTTCTTCCTTTTTGTCTTCTAGATTTTAAAATATTTGTACTCCTAGAAAGAAAACCTTGTTTTTTTGCTTTGTTGTTTTTCTTTGCAACCGGTGTTAATTTCATTTTTTTATTCCTCCCAACTTTTTTTGCTTGACTTATAAGATTATAAACTATAGAATATTATTTGTCAACTTTTTATTTTATTCACATATTAACATTTCATGTGGATAAACTTATTAACAGTGTGAATTTGAAAATTGTTGATAATGTTAATAAGTGTGTCAAACATAGGTAAAATGGTGAAAAATGGTGTTGATAAGTTGTTAATAAGTCATGTTGATAACATTTTTTTAAAATTTATACTTCCTAAAATGAAAAAAATGGGTTACAATGTATGTGGATAAGTTCTTTACTGTGGGGTGATGAGTTATGGACAAAGGTAAAATTTGGAATGATTTTATAAACGAACTTAAAAATAAAGTTTCTGATGTTACTTTTAATACATGGTTTATAAATCTTAAGTTATTAACAATTAATGATAAAGACATTGTTATAATTGTTCCCTATTCTGTGCATAAGAACCACATTATCAACAATTATATGGATATTATTGAGGAGATTTTTCTTAATATTACTGGGAAAAACTTAAATATTGTGTTCTGTTTAGAGGGCGAATATAAAGAGAATACTCTTGATAATATTGAAAAGATAGGGTTAGACGATAGTGTTATTGAAAATTTTGTTGAAGCAAGAAAAACTAATTTAAATCCTAAATATACTTTTGATAATTTCGTGGTAGGTGACTCAAATAGGTTTGCATTTAGTAGCTGTTTATCAGTTGCGCAGAACCCGGGAAAACTATATAATCCATTATTCTTGTATGGTAAAAGTGGACTGGGAAAAACACATTTAATGCATGCGATTGGAAATTATATTGTTCAGAATACTAATTTGAGAGTACTTTATATTACTACTGATGAATTTATGAACGAGTTTATAAGTATTACTAGAGATAGTGGAAATAAAGAGGATAACTTTAATTATATTGACATTTTTAAAGAAAAATATAGGGATGTTGATGTATTAATGATAGATGATATTCAGTTTTTAGGAAGCGCTAATGCGACGCAGCAAGAGTTTACTAATACTTTTAATTCTCTATATTATAAAGAAAAACAGATTATCATATGTAGTGATAGAAGTGTTGATGATTTAAAGATGTTTGCTGACAGATTAAGAACTAGGTTTAATTGGGGACTCAAGGCTATTATAAGTGTTCCAGAGTTTGACCTTAAAGTTAAGATAATAAAAAATAAGATAAAGACTTCTGATTTAGCTATTGATTTAAGTGAAGAAATAATCGATTTTATGGCTTCAAATTGTGGAAGTGACGTTAGAAATTTAGAAGGAATGATAACTAGACTGGCTGCATATTCAGCTATTTGTAACATTAAAAATTATACTTTAGAGACAGCTATGGAAGCGCTAGATGAATATGTAAATGGCATGGGACAATATACTGTTAATAGTATTGGAAAAATTATTAACATAGTTAGTCAGTACTTTAAATTAACACCTGATGATTTAAAGGGCAAAAAGAGAAGTAAAGATATTGCTAATGCTAGAATGATAGCGATGTACCTTTGCAGAATACTAACCGATGAAACATACCCTAGAATTGGACTGGAATTTGGTGGAAGAGACCATTCAACTGTAATTCATGCGTATGAGAAGATAAATGAAGATATAAAGAATAATGGGGAGCTTGAAAAAATAATTAGTGAGTTGAAACTTAAAATGAGTGAATAAAATGTTAATAATGTAAAGTTATACACATAAGGAAAGTCCTATAAATACTGGGCTTAGACATGTTATTAACATTATCAACTTCTATATTATAATTATTAATTTAAATAAATAAGAAATGGAGGAGATGTTATGAAATTTAAAATTAATAAAGATGTATTATTAGAAAATTTAAATAATGTAGGGAGGGCTTTATCTAATAGAAATATTATTCCTATAATTAATGGTATTTTGTTTGAACTTAGTAATGAAGGACTTAGTTTGATGGCTACTGATAATGAAATTACTATTAAAACATTTATTGATAAATCAAAGATTAAAGAAATTAGTAGTACAGGTAGTGTAGTTATATATGGTAAGTTTATTCTAGACATAATTAGAAAGTTACCTAATGAAGATATTGTTATTGAAGAAGTGGATGGCTGTAAAGCTATTATTAGTACTATGACAAGTAAATATAATTTAAATTGTTTTGATGTTAATGAATTTCCTAATATTAAATTAGAGGTAGGAAGTAATCCTATTAAGCTTACTGCAGGAAATTTTAAGGATATTGTTAATCAAACTGTTTTTGCTACTAGTCAACAAGAAAGTAAACCTTTACTTACTGGTATTAACATTAAAATTGCTGGAAATACTTTAGAGTGTGTTGCAACTGATAGTTATAGACTTGCTAAAAAATGTGTAAAGTTTAATGATTATACTGATAGTAATGTAAATATTGTAATACCTGCTAGAAATATTAATGAATTTGTTAAGTTAATAGATGATGATACAAAGGCAATTGAGTTACATACATTTAGTAATAAAGTTTTATTTAAGTATGAAGATTTATTATTCCAGTCTAGTATTTTAAATGGAACTTATCCTAATACAGATTCACTTGTGCCTAATGATTATGAGATCATTTATAAAGTGGATACAAATGAGTTTTATAGTGTTATGGATAGAGCTAGTATCTTGGCTCAGGCAAAAGATAAGAACATCGTTAGCTTGGAAACTCATGGAGATAAGCTTATATTAACATCAAGTAGTCCAGAGATTGGTAAAATTGAAGAAGTTATGAACATTGAAGTTTTAAAGGGAGAAGATATTAAGATTTCATTTAGTGTTAAGTATATGATGGAGGCTATTAAGAGTTTTGATAGCAAGAGTATTACACTTTACTTTAATGGGGAGATTAAGCCAATTATTGTTAAAGAAAATGATAATGGAGATTTACTTCAACTTATTTTACCAATTAAAACTTACTAAATTTAAGTATAAAATCGAAAATTTAAACGTTTTCGGTTTTTTTTGTGAATATTTTTTTAATCGACGTAATTCGACAAAATACGACAATCTGTTTTGTTAGTATATTGGCTTTGAAAGGGGGATATTTATGGATTATGAAATAAATGACGAGACTTTGGCTGTGATACCAACTGAGAAAGGTAAATGTGAGGCAATTGAGTTACATGGAAATATTCCTATTAAAGATACTTCTCTTACTGTAATAGAGCATAGTTGCGAGTACTTTGGTATTAACTATAAGACTAGATTAAATAGTACGTATAAGTTTATTAAAGCTAGGTATAAAGCTCCAGTTGTTGTGGAAGAAAGTTCTAGGCTTATCTTTTTTCCAATTAGTTCTCCAAGAAATAAAGATACTGTTTGGATGAGTTATAATAATATACTTGCATATGAAAAATGTGAAGAAAAAAATGAGACTATTGTTAAATTTAATAATGGTTATTCTATGAAAGTGCCAGTATCTTATTACACTTTTAATAGTCAATATTCTAAAGCAGCTAGATTGCACGCCTCATATAGTGTTAGAAATGGCAAAAAAAGATAAAAAAAGCTTTTAAATTGGCCTGTTTTTATGGTATAATTGTAATAGGTATAGGAGTACTGGTATACCTATTATTTTTGATTAGAATGTTATAAGAGGTTTTAAAATGCAAGTCAGAAAGATTGAACTAACAAATTTTAGAAATTATGAGAAATTTAAAATTGAAGATTTAGATAATATTAACATTATTATTGGTAATAACGGAATTGGTAAAACATCTATTTTAGAAAGTATTTATGTTGCTTGTACTGCTAGGACATTTAAATCTAATGATGAAGATGTTCTTATAAATGGTGGGAAAGAATTTTTTAAGATTAAAATCGAGTTAGAAAACGCTGGCAAGATTAAGAAACTAGATTATACTTTGACTGATAAGGGAAAGAAAACTAAGATTAATAACAATTTGAAGAAGAAAATAAGTGATTATATATTTCAGTATAAGGTTATACTTTTTTCTCCAGATGAACTTAGAATTATTAAGGAAAGTCCTAATGTTAGGAGAAGCTATTTGAATGTAGCTTTGTCTCAAATTAATAAGAGTTATGTAAAGTTATTAAAAGATTATAATGTTTTAATAAAAAATAAAAATGAATATTTAAAGAGAATGATGATTAATTCTAATATGGATAGTCTTTACTTGGATATACTTGATCAAAAAATCGCGGATATTGGTGGAGAAATATGTGACATTAGAAGTGATTATATTGAAAAGATTAACAAGCATATTAAGAAGATTTTTAGTAAATTTAAAAAGAATGATATACTTTATGTTAAGTATTCAAGCCAGTTTTTGGAAAAGAATAAAGAGGAAAAATTAAAATTGTTAAAGAAAAACAGAAATAATGAAATGAACTTGGGTTTAACAAAAACTGGAGTTCATAGGGATGATATTGTTTTTTTACATAACAATTTGAATGCGAAGGATTATAGTAGTGAGGGAACACAAAAGTTGATATTACTTTGTTTTAAGATGGCAGAGTTAGAAGTGTTAACAAATGACTACTATGAGGAACCTATATTACTTTTAGATGACTTGTTTAGTGAGCTTGATATAGTTAATCAGAACAATGTTATAAGTAATTTGAATACTAAAATTCAGGTGTTTATTACTACAACCGATGTTAATAATGTAAAACCTAGTTTAGTTAAGAAAGCCAAGATTATTGATTTGAATGGAGGAGGAAAGTATGAGCGATAATAATTATAATGAGAATGATATTCAGGTCTTAGAAGGCTTGGAGGCTGTTAGAAAACGTCCTGGTATGTATATTGGTACTACTGATGTTAAGGGTCTACATCATTTAGTTTGGGAAATCGTTGATAACTCAATAGATGAAGCATTAGCTGGATATTGTAAGAATATTGAAATTATTATTAATAAAGATAATTCAATTACTGTTAAGGATGATGGACGTGGTATACCAGTAGGAAAACATCCTAAAACTGGAATTTCAACTGTTGAAACTGTTTATACAGTATTGCATGCTGGAGGAAAGTTTGGCGGTGGAGGATACAAAGTAAGTGGTGGCTTACATGGAGTTGGTGCTAGTGTAGTTAATGCTTTATCTAGTAGAGTTACTGTAACAGTTTATAAAGATGGCAAAATATATGAGTGTAAGTTTGCAAATGGTGGAAAGACTGTACAACCTTTAACTGAAATTGGTACTTGTGAGGCAAATAGAACTGGTACAACTGTTACTTTTAAACCAGATAGTGAAATTTTTGATACTGAAATATTCGACTATGAAACTTTAAAAGTAAGGGTAAGAGAACTTGCATTTTTAAATAGAGGACTTCAACTTACTTTAAGAGATGATAGAGATGAAGAAGATACTCAAGGAGAAAAGTTTCTTTATGAAGGTGGAATAAGTGAGTATGTTAGGTTTTTAAATCAAAATAAGACACCAATACATGATGATATTATTCATTTAGAAGGAGAACAAGATGGTATTTTCTTTGAAGTTGCAATGCAATATAATAATAGTTATAATGATAATATTTATTCATTTGTTAATAACATTAATACACATGACGGAGGTACACATGAAGAGGGTGTTAGACGTGCTTTAACTAGAGTTATTAACAATTATGCTAGAAAAACTAAGATGTTAAAGGAGAAAGACGAAGGTTTAACTCAGGATGATGTTAAAGAGGGGTTAACAATGATAATTTCTTGTAAACATCCTAACCCTCAATTTGAAGGACAAACTAAGGGAAGACTTGGTAACTCTGAAGTTAGAAAGATAGCTGATAATGTTTTTGCAGAGGGATTTGAGAGATTTTTAATGGAACATCCTACTGACGCTAAGATAATTATTGAGAAAGCTATGCTGGCAAGTCGTGCTAGAAGTGCAGCTAAAAAGGCAAGAGAAGCTACTAGAAAGAGTGATTTAACAATTACTAATTTCTTTGGTAAGTTAACTGATTGTAAGAGTAAAGATCCAACTGTAAGTGAATTATTTATAGTCGAGGGAGATAGTGCAGGTGGTAGTGCTAAAAAGGGAAGAGATTCAATGACTCAAGCTATTTTGCCTTTAAGAGGTAAGATTCTTAATGTTGAAAAAACAAGACTTGATAAAGCTTTAGGCAATGAAGAAATTAAAACAATCATAACTGCTTTTGGGACAGGTATTGGACAAGATTTTGATTTAGACAAGTTAAGATATCATAAGATTATTATAATGACCGATGCCGATGTAGATGGATCTCATATTAGAATTTTGTTATTAACATTATTTTATAGATATTTTAAACCTATTTTGGAAGAGGGACATGTTTATGCTGCTCAACCACCTTTGTTTAGGGTAATGCATGGTAAGACTAGAAAGTATTGTTTAGATGAGGCTGAAAAAGATAGATATTTAGCTTCTTTACCAGAGAATATTAGAAATCGTGCTGAAATTGCTAGAATGAAGGGACTTGGAGAAATGGATGCTGAAGAGTTAAATGAGACAACAATGGACATCAACAAGAGAGTTCTTCGTAAGATAAATGTGGAAGATGCAATGTTAGCAGACCAAGTATTTACTAAACTTATGGGTGAAGATGTTGAACCTAGACGTAAGTTTATTGAAGAAAATGCTGGATTTGTACAAAATTTGGATATTTAGGAGGTTTTATAAATGAATGATGATTTAGATAGATTACTTGAAAAAGCTAATGAGTTAGAAAATGAAGAAGAAAATACTATAGTGAATAATGAGCCAGTGAGTAATGAAACTGAAAATAAAAATGAAGATAATTCTAACTATTTTGGTGGGGAGTTTCACGAAAGAGATAAGCTTTCAGTTAATAATATTGTTGATGAAGTTGAAACATCATTTCTTGACTATTCAATGAGTGTTATTAAAGCACGTGCTTTACCTGATTTAAGAGATGGTTTAAAGCCTGTTCATAGAAGAATTTTGTGGAGTATGTATGAATGTGGGTATACACCAGATAAGCCTCATAAGAAATGTGCGACTACGGTTGGTTATGTTATTGGTCATTATCATCCACATGGTGATACTTCTGTATATGATGCAATGGTAAGACTTGCTCAAGATTTTAATCAAAGGTATATTTTAGTTGATGGACATGGAAACTTTGGTAATATTGAGGGAGATAGTGCAGCGGCGTATCGTTATACTGAGTCTAGACTATCAAAAATTAGTTTGGAGTTATTAAGAGACATTAATAAAAATACTGTAGATATGGAAGACAACTTTGATGTTACAAAGAAGGAACCTAAGGTTTTACCTTCTAGATATCCTAATATTTTAGTAAATGGTTCAATGGGTATTGCTGTTGGTATGGCTACTAATATTCCACCACATAATTTAGGAGAAGTTATTGATGGATGTGTTGCCTATATTGATAATCCTGATATTGATACTATTGGTCTAATGCAGTATATTAAGGGACCAGATTTTCCAACTGGTGGTGTTATTTTAGGTAATTCTGGTATTAAGCAAGCTTATGAAACAGGAAGAGGCAGTATTACTATTAGAAGTAAAGCTACAATTGAAGAAATTAAGGGTCACCCAACTATTGTTATTACTGAAGTACCTTATGGTGTTAATACTATGGAATTAAAGAATAAGGTTGCTGAACTTGTTCACAATAAGATTATTGATGGAATTACTGATTACCATACCGATTTAAAAGATGGAGTAAAGATTACTATTACGTTAAAGAAGGATGCTAATGCACAGGTAATTCTTAACAATTTATATAAGCATACACAATTTCAAATCAATTATGGTATTATTTTCTTGATGCTTGATGGTTTGACACCTAAGACTTTACCTTTGAAGAGTATTATTAGTAAGTATATTGACCATCAAAAGGAAGTTATTTATAGAAGGACTAAGTTTGACCTTGCAAAGAGTGAGAACAGGGTTCATATTTTAGAGGGTTATAAAATAGCACTTGATAATATTGATGAAGTTGTTAATATTATTAGGAATGCAGGGGATGATGATGAGGCTAGAACTAAACTTATTAACAGATTTGGTTTAAGTGTAGTTCAAGCTGATAGTATTCTTGAATTAAAGTTAAAGAGATTAACTGGATTAGAAAGAAATAAAATAGAGGAAGAGTTATCAACATTGTTAAAATTAATAGATGAATTGAGGTCTATTTTAGCTGATGAGAAGAAAGTTCTTGATATTATTAAGAGGGAAATGTTAGATATTAAGAATAGATTTGGCGATGAAAGAAGAACTTCAATTGATATGACAGCAATTGATTATATTGAGGATGAGTCTTTGATACCAGAAGAGGATGTAATTGTTACTATCAGTAACAAAAATTATATAAAGAGAATGATTACTGATAATTATAAGACTCAAAATCGTGGAGGTGTTGGAATTAAGGGAATGGCTACTAATGAAGAGGACTTTGTAGAGCAAATGATTAACTTATCCACACATGATTATTTACTTTTCTTCACAAATAAGGGTAAGGTTTATAGGTTAAAAGGCTATGAAATTCCAGAATTTTCTAGAACTAGCAAGGGTCTACCTATTATCAACTTAATTCAAATTGAAAAGGGAGAAACTGTAAGTGCAGTTGTTAAAGTAGAAAAGGAAAATGCTTATAAGTACTTTATATTTGGTACTAAGGAAGGCGTTATTAAGAGAACTTTAATTAGCGAATTTGATAATATTCGTCAAAAAGGTAAGATTGCTATTACTTTAAGAGAAGGAGACGAGTTAAATTCCGTTAAGAAGTCTACTGGTGATGATTTTGTTCTTATGTGTTCTAGCCAAGGCAGAATGGTAAGGTTTAATGAGAATGAAGTTAGAATAATGGGAAGAAGCGCTGCTGGTGTAAGAGGTATTAATTTAGTTAATGACACTTGCGTAGGTACTGAAGTAGCTCAGGATTCTCAGGAGGTATTAGTTGTTACTTCTAAGGGTTATGGTAAGAAGACTGCTGTTAGTGAGTATAGAGAGACTAAACGTGGTAGTAAGGGCGTTAAAACGTTAAATATTACTGATAAGAACGGTGAAATTGTTGGATTTAAGTCGGTTTATAATGACTGTGATCTTATGATTATTACTAATTCAGGTATTATTATTAGATTGGATATGAATAGTGTTTCAACTATGGGTAGAGTAACTCAAGGTGTTAGACTTATCAACTTAAAAGAGAACAGCGTTGTGTCTTCTGTTTCAATTGTTAACAAAAATTCTGAAGAAGAAGAGTTAATAGAAGATGTTTCCGATACAGAAATTGAAGAATAATGTTTAAATAAAAACAATGTTTCACGTGAAACATTGTTTTTTTGTACTCGTAATTTCTTCAGTTACGTATTAATTTGGATAAAATGTATTAAATTAGAGTTATCCACAATTTTTTTGTGACAAAACAGGGTTAAATTTTAAAAAATATTTGTTTATTATATGTTTCACGTGAAACATATAAAAGTAATATATATTATAATGATATTAGACTATTTAATTAATGTTCCACGTGGAACATTAATTACAGCTGGTTTTTAGATTATTAAACAGAAAATAAATAACTAAAATTATTTTTTTATTTTATTTAAATTTAAACTTTAAGTTATTGTGTTATTTATATACGATGTTCCACGTGAAACATTGTATATGATAAATTGCTTAATTACTAACCTTACTTTATTAAATATTTAATGTTTTTTTAGTATTAGAATTTATAATCCTAAAGTATTTACTTATTATAATGTTTCACGTGAAACATTATAATAAAAAATATTTAATTTTAAATACGTATAAATCTATATTAATATCTATTTATGTGCATTAATATGTTATAAATATTTTATTTTAATTAAAATAACGTGATTAATATCTATATTTTTATGTTTCACGTGGAACATAAAACTTATCAATGTCTGCATATTCTAACTTTTAATTTATTTTTATATATTTAATAAATTTAAATGTTTTTTTATGTAATCCTAAGTCACACTATACTTTATTAATGTTCCACGTGGAACATTAAATATCTTTTGAAAATATAATTTAATTGTTAATTGTATTATTTAATCTTTAGTATGTTGATATAAACACATTATTAATTATTTATATAGAAATTATTATTATTATTTTAACGTGTTGGTATGATTATTAACACTTTATAATAATTAAAACAATGTTTCACGTGAAACATATAGTGTTTTATTATTTTGAATACTTCACTTTTTATGTTATAATGTATTCGTGCAATGGATGACGTGGAACCAGGTCAGAATCGGAAGATAGCAGCCTTAACATTAATCATTCATGTGCACTTTTTTTAAAGGAGAAAATCAATGAATGAGAGTTATCAACAAATTTTATATAAATTAGCTATGAAAGCTTATAAGAAGGGTGACATACCAGTTGCAGCAATTTTAGTTAAAGATAATAAGATAGTAGCAAAAGCTTATAATAAAAGGTTTAAAAATAATAGTTTACTAGGTCATGCTGAAACAATATGTATTTTAAAAGGTACAAAAAAGTTAAAATCATGGAGATTAACTGACTGTGATTTATATGTTACTTTGGAACCTTGTGCTATGTGTCGTGAAGTTATTAAGGAAGCTAGAGTTGAAAATGTTTATTATTTATGTGATAAGACAAAAAATGTGGTTAATAAAACGCATTTTATTAAGTTAAATAGCAGTACAAATGATCTGTATTCTAGGCTGTTAACAGATTTTTTTGATACTCTTAGAAAATAATTAAAATGTAGCGAACAAATGTAATTAATTGCTTGACTTATACACAAGTATGTGCTATATTATTAAGTAGTTTGGAGGCGATAAAATGGCATACACTGCTTTATATAGAAAATACAGACCATCTAATTTTGCAAGTGTGGTTGGACAGGAAGTTGTAGTAGATATTTTGAAGAATTCTATATTAAATAATAAGGTTAGCCACGCTTATTTATTTACTGGACCAAGGGGTACTGGTAAAACTAGTATAGCTAAGATTCTTGCTCATGCTGTAAATTGTCTTAATTTTAACGGCGATATATGTGGTGAGTGCGAAGTTTGTAAGAATTTAGAGATAAATGATAGTGATATTATAGAAATAGACGCGGCAAGTAATAATGGTGTTGATGAGATTAGAACTTTGAGGGATAATGTTAAATTGTTGCCAAGTTTTTGTAAGTATAAAATTTACATTATTGATGAAGTACATATGTTGTCTACAGGCGCTTTTAATGCGTTATTAAAGACACTAGAAGAACCACCTAGTCATGTCATTTTTATTCTAGCTACAACTGAACCTAATAAGATACCTTTAACTATTTTGTCAAGGTGTCAGAGATTTGACTTTAATAAGATTTCTAATGAAAAATTGGTTAGTAGACTTCTATATATTGCTACTCAGGAAGGAAAAATCGTTGATAAATCAATTTTAGAATATATTGCTGAGATTTCTGATGGTGGATTAAGAGATGCAATTAATTTGCTTGACCAAGTTATATCTTTACCACAGGAAAGTGTTACTTTAGAAGAGATTGATAGATTATCTGGTAGAATTTCTCAAAATACTTTATTTGAATTACTAAATGCTATTTCAATTGGTAATTATCTTTCTATTTTAAATATTTCTGATATAATTTACGAAGAAGGCAAGAATTATAAAGATATTGCTGATGGAATGTTAGCAATTGTCAGAGATTTGAGTATTAATTTTGAGGTTGATAATTATTTTAATAAGGATTACTCTTCAAAACTTGCTACTATTAATATACCTTTTGATAAATTAATTTCTATTACATCTCTTTTAAACGAACTTATAAAAGAATTAAAAAATTCTAATGACCCTAAAATGCTTTTTGATATTTATATGGTCAATATTTGTAATAGTTTGTCATCTAAAGGTAATTTAAGTGTTAAAAAAGAAGATATTAACAATTCTCAAACGGTTGAACTTAAAAATAAAGAGGTTATTAACATATCTAATATCAAGGAAAATAAGAAAAAAATAAATATTAACAAAGACTCAGATGAGGATACTATAAATGAAAAAACAGTTAACACTTCAAATGATATAATTAATGGTGATTTAAAGAGTATAAGAATTAATAATGTATTAGCTGAAGCAGATAAAAACATTTTAAACAATATAGTTAAGTCGTATGATAAGATAGGCGATTATGTTTCTAATAAGGTTTATAATACTCTTTCAATTTTGCTTTTGGATGGTCATGTAGTCGTTGCTTCTACAAAATATTTGCTATTTGCCTTTGAAAGTGAAGAAGATGTGACTTTATTTGATAATAATTATAAACAAATTGAATTATTTATTAAGGAAGTGTTTGAAGAAACATATAAAGTGGCTGCAGTAACAAAAAAAGAATGGCAAAGGATAAAGGAAGATTTTATAAAAAATAAAAAAAATCAAATTCCGTATGTATTTATTGATGAAAATGATGTAAAATTAGATATGGGTGTAAGTTTTAATGATTTAGAAAACTCAGCATTAGATTTATTTGGAGAAGACACAATAAGTGTTAGATAGGAGGAAATTATGAATATACAAAATTTAATGGCACAAGCTCAAAGAGTACAAAAAGATTTAGAAAGGGCTAATAATGAGATAGAAAATACTGTTTTTGAAGGTGTTAGTGGAGCAGTTAAGGTAACTATATCTGGTAAACATGAAGTTAAAAGCGTAGTGATTACTGATGATAGCGTTTTAAGTGATAAAGAAATGCTTGAAGATATGATTTTAATTGCTGTTAATGATGGATTAAAGAAAATTTCAAAAATGAAAGAAGAAAAAATGGGTAAATATACTGGTGGTTTAGGAGGACTTTTCTAGTATAATGATTTATCCTGATGAATTTGAAAAGTTAAAAGAAAGTTTTCAGTTATTGCCTGGTGTTGGAGAAAAGTCTGCTGAAAGATATGTTTATGCAGTTAATGAAATTGATATTGATAAAATAGAAGAATTTGCTGCTAATTTAAACAGATTTAAAGAAAATATGAGAAAATGTAAGGTATGTGGACATTTAACTAATAAGGAAACTTGTAATATTTGTGATAATGAACATAGAGATAAGTCTACTATTTGTGTTGTGGAAGACTCAAAAAGTGTGTTTATGTTTGAAAAAACTGGAAAATATAGTGGAGTTTACCATGTGCTTGGTGGATTAATATCTCCAATTGATGAGATAAATCCAGAAGATATTAATTTAAATTCTTTGATTTCTGAACGTATTAATGATGAGGTAAAAGAAGTTATAATTGCACTTAACCCTTCTGTAGAAGGTGAAATGACTAGTCTTTATATTCAAAAGTTATTAGAGAAAAAGAATGTAAAAGTTTCTAGACTTTCTTATGGACTTCCAATGGGTGCAGACATTGAGTATTTAGACCCATTAACAATTATTAGAGCAATTGATGATAGAAAATTTTTGTCATAAATAATGAATAAGTTTATACTATTAATTGGAGGGTATTATGCAATTTATAGTATTAGTTATTAAAAGACTTGTGATGGCTTTATGTATGCTTTATACAGTTGATTTGATTACTTCAAGTGCAGGGTTTATAATACCTATTAATGTTGTAAGTGTTATATTTGTAAGCTTATTAGGTATTCCTGCTTTGTTTGGTCTTGCATTTTTAAAGCATTTTATGTGAGATAGTAGGTGGTATTATGGAAGAAAAGCTTAGTAATTATTTTGAACAAATGGCTAGTCAAGATAGGATTAGTCATGCTTTTTTGGTGTGTAATACTGAATATTCTGTTATAAAAGAAGAACTCTCTTTCTTGTTAAATAATTATTTTTTTGAAGAAAGCGTTGATATTGATAATTGTAGTGATGTAGTTATTGTTAAACCCATAAATGATAAAATTGTTAAAGAGCAAATATTAGAACTACAAAATAAACTTAAAAGTTATAGTCAAACTCATAAAAACAGAGTGTATATAATTAATGAGGCTCATAAAATGAATGATTATGCAGCAAATTCACTACTAAAATTCTTGGAAGAACCTGAAAGTAATATTTATGCTTTTTTGATAACTACTAATATAAATAAGATATTACCAACTATAAAGAGCAGATGTCAGGTTTTATCAATACAAAATATCAAAGTTTTAGATATTAAAAGTTATTCAGATGAAGTAATTCTTAAAACAATTCAATTAATTAGACTTATGGAAGAAAAAAAGTCTTCTTCTTTTGGGTATTTGTATGATATAATTAGTAAGAAGGAAGAAAAAGATAATGTAATTAATATGTTAAAAATTATGAAATACTTTTATAGTGATGTTTTTAATCTTATATTAGGTAGAAATATTATTTATTTTGAAGAGTATCTAAGTGATTTAAAGTATGTAAGTGATTTAAATTCTACACATGATATTATTAGAAAGATGTTTGTACTTAGTAAGAGTGAAAATAAACTTGAGTATAATTTAAATATTAATTTATTTATGATAAGACTTATTAGTGAGATGGTAGGTGATTAAATGAAAAATGTAGTTGCTGTTAGTTTTAAGGAGAATGGAAAGTATTATTTTTTCAATGGTAATAATTTGAAAATAAAAGATGGAGACTTTGTTGTTGTGACTACTGAAAGAGGACTTCAACTGGGTAAAGTTATAATAAGTAATATTATTAATAAAGAAGAATTAAGTAATATGAAAGATGTAGTGAGAATTGCAACACCAAAAGATTTGAAAATACATGAATCTAATTTAAAAAATGCCGAAGAAGCTTTAAATACTGCTAGAAAAATAGCGCAGAAGTTAAAACTTAATATGAATTTAATTGAAGCTAGTTTTACTTTTGAAAGAAATCAGTTAATCTTCTTCTTTCTATCTGACCAAAGAGTAGATTTTAGAGATATGGCTAAAGAATTAGCGTCAATTTATAAAACAAGAATTGAGTTAAGACAAATTGGTGTTAGAGATAAGGCAAGAGAAGTTTCTGGAATTGGGCAATGTGGGCGTGTTTTGTGTTGCGCAAGTTATATGAAAAATTTTGTTGATTCCGTTTCAATAAATATGGCTAAAAATCAAAACTTAGCGCTTAATCCTAGTAAAATTAATGGGCAGTGTGGAAGGTTACTTTGTTGTTTGACTTATGAAGATGAAGTGTATTCTGAAAATAGAAAAGAAATGCCTATTTTAGGAGAAAAAGTAGAGACTGAAAAGGGAACTGGGACTGTGGTTTCAATTGATATATTAAAGAAAATTTATGTTGTTGATGTTCCTAATGAAGGTAGAATTGAAGTTACTTTGAAAAGTAAGTGTGATGAATGTGAAAAATGTAATTAATGATTTAGTTGGCTATGATGGGTTAAAGATAGTCCAAAACAATGAGTACTTTAATTTCAGCTTGGAGTCTGTTATGATTCCAAGATTTTGCGTGCTTAAAAATAATATGAGAATACTTGATTTGTGTACGGGAAATGCTCCTATACCAATGATACTTAGTACTATTACAAAGTCTAATATATTGGGAGTTGAAATTCAAAAGGAAATTTATGATTTAGCAAGTGAGTCTGTTAAAATTAATAATTTACAAGATAGAATAGAGTTATTAAATATGGATGTTAAAGATTTAGATAAGGTATTTGAAACAGATACGTTTGATTTGATAACTTGTAATCCTCCTTATTTTAAAGTGTGTGAGACAAGTAATTTGAATGATAATATGGTTAAGTCTATTGCAAGACATGAAATACTTTTGAATTTAGAAGATATTTGTAGAATAAGCAGGAAATTACTAAAGAATAATGGAAGTTTGGTTCTAGTTCATAGAACTGATAGGCTTGTTGAAATAATAAATATGCTTACAAAGTATAATTTGCAGCCGAAAAGAATTAGATTTGTTTATCCTAAAACGAAAGAAAATTCAAATTTGGTATTAATTGACGCTAAAAAAAATGGAAAAGTTGGATTAAAAGTTTTAGAACCACTTATTTGTCACAATAGTGATGGCAGTTATACAGAAGAAATAAATAGAATGTTAGAGAGGTAGTTATGATACAAAAGAGTTATGATAAGGAAATTAGTAATTGTTATATAGTACCTACACCTATTGGAAATATGAAAGATATGACCTTTAGAAGTGTTGAAGTGCTTAAACAAGTAGATGCAGTTTTTGCAGAAGACACTAGAGTAACTGGCGTACTTTTAAATAACTTAGATATTAAAAAGAAGATTTATCAAAATCAGAAATTTAATGAAGCTAAAGCTAGTGGTGTGGCAGTGGAGTTATTAAAAGAAGGAAAAAATATTGCTGTTGTTACAGATAGGGGAACTCCACTTATAAGTGATCCTGGAAATGTTTTGGTGTCTGAAGTTATAAAGAATGGATTTAATGTGATAGCTTTACCTGGCGCTTGTGCTTTTGTACCTGCTTTAAATATGTCTAATATTAATCAAGAAAAATTTTTGTTTTATGGATTTTTGAGTTCTAAAGAAGGACAGGCGTGTCATGAATTGGAGAAGTTAAAGAGTATCAACTTTACAATAGTTTTATATGAAGCACCTCATAGACTTTATAAAACTTTACAAAATATAGAAAAAATCTTGGGAAATATTCAAATAAGTATTTCCCGGGAAATAACTAAGCTTCATGAAGAGGTGTTTAGGGGTAGTGTTAGCGAGGCTTTGGAAATTTATAAAGAAGTGAAAGGCGAAATTGTAATCGTTATTGATAATAATAAGAATGAAGTTGACTATGAAGTTTCTTTTAAGGAAGTTATGGACTTAATTAAACTTGGTGTTAAACCTAATGATGCAGTTAAATATGTTTCTAAGAAAAATGAAGTTAGTAGGAATATTTTATATAGTATGTATGAGGAGGGTAAGAAATGAAATTAATCGTTGGACTTGGTAATCCAGGAGAAGAATATCAAAATACTAGACATAATGCTGGATTTATGGCTATTGATAATTATATTGATGGGGCAAATTTTAAGAAGAAAGATAATTATATGATAGTTGAAAAGGTAATTAATGGAGAGAAGGTCTTATTTGTTAAACCTCTTACTTATATGAATGATAGTGGACAGGCTGTTAGAAAAGTAATGGATTATTATAAGATTAACTTAGAAGATATTTTAATAATTTATGATGATATGGATTTTAATGTTGGGACTATTAAGATAAAAGCGAGTGGTTCAAGTGGTGGACATAATGGAATTAAGAGTATTATTAAATGTTTAGGTACAGAAAACTTCAAGAGAATTAGAATTGGAATATCTAAACCTGAAGGAGATACAATTGATTATGTCTTGGGAAAATTTAGCAAGCATGATTTGAATAATTTATATTATGTGTTTAATACTATTAATAGGATAATTGAAGATTTTGTAGTCTTGCCATTTGAAAAGTTAATGAGTAAATATAATGGGTGAATATTATGCTTAATGGTTTGTTTGATTTTAAATTTAAAGATGGAATGAAGATTAACGTTAGTAAAAATGAAATATACAATCAAATGCTCTTGTATATGTTTTTTGCTTGGAAGAAAAGCGTTGTTATAGTTACTCCAACTTTAAATGAGGCTAACCAGCTTTATAGGGATTTACAGTATTATTTAAAGGAAAGTGTGTATATTTTTCCGGATGATGATTTTCTTACTAAGAAAGCTATCGCGTCTAGTCCTGAGTTAATGTACATGAGAATGAAGTTCTTAAATAATATAGATAGTACAGATAATAAGATTTTAATATGTCATACAAGTAGTTTTTTGAAGAAATTTCCAGCTAAAAATAGTTTTGAAGAAAAAGCTATTAATTTGAAAGTTAGTAAAACTATTGATAGAGACGATTTAATAGAAAAGTTAAAAAATATTGGTTATAAGAGAGAAAGTTTAGTTACGAATACTGGGGAATTTAGTGTAAGAGGATTTGTAATTGATGTGTTTCCAATATTTTCTGATCGTCCAGTTAGAATTGAATTTTTTGATGAAGAGATAGATGAGATTAAGTATTTTAATGAGAATACACAATTGTCTATTCAAAATACGCAAGAAGTTGTTATTAAGCCAGTTAATGATGAATATAATGGTAGCAATTCAAGTATACTATCTTATTTAAATGAGCCTTTATTAATATATCAAGATTATAATCAAATAAAGATGGTTGAAAAAAGTTTAATAGAACAGATTAATTATTATAATGAAGAAAACTATAATTTTTTATTAGCTGATATAGAGTCTGATAGTAAGATATTTGTAGATACAATAGAAAATGGAAAATCAGATTTAAACATTGCGGCCGTAAAAATAGTTAACTATAATAATGATGCTAATAAGTTTGTTAGTGATTTAAACGAAAAAAATAGTTTTTTGTGCTCTAATGATGAAAAGTTCATTAAGAAATTAAAAATTGATAAGAGCAAGGTAATTGATACAGATTTATTAGAAGGTTTTGTTTATGAAGGCAAAGCTTATTACTCAAAAAATGATTTGAATGGACATGAAGAGAAGATTAAATATAATACTGGTTATAAGATGGGTAAAAAGATAGATTCTATTGATAAACTGGAAGTTGGAGATTATGTCGTTCATAAGGAGTCAGGGATTGGTGTTTATATGGGAATAAGCACTATAATGAAGAATGGTTTACCAAGAGATTATATTTTGATTAAGTATAAGGGGGACGATAAATTATATTTACCTGTTGATAAAGTAGATAAACTTTATAAGTATTCTTCTAAAGATGGTGCAAGGCCTGTCATTCATAAGTTAAATAGTGTTGAATGGCAAAAAACAAAGATGAAGATTAGAAAGAAAATTCATGATATAAGCGAAGAGTTAATCAAAATTTATAAAAATAGGAGTATATCAAAAGTTGAACCTTTTAAGGAAGATACACCAGAGCAACAGATTTTTGAGAGTGAATTTGTTTATCAGGAAACTCCAGACCAATTAAAGACTACTATGGAAATAAAAAAAGACTTAGAAAGTTCTAAACCAATGGATAGACTTTTATGTGGAGATGTTGGTTATGGTAAGACTGAAGTTGTTTTTAGGGCGATGTTTAAGGCAGTAATGAATGATAAGCAAGTAATGTACTTATGTCCAACAACACTTTTAAGTTATCAACAGTATATAAGTGCGACTAAAAGATTTAAAAATTATGCTGTAAATATAGCTTTATTAAATAGGTATACTACAGCTAAAGAAGTTAAAAATATTTTATCTGACTTAGAAAGTGGAAAAATTGATATTGTTTTTGGAACACATAGGCTACTTTCCGGTGATATTAAATTTAAGGATTTGGGTTTTTTAGTAATTGATGAAGAGCAAAGATTTGGTGTTATGCATAAAGAGAAAATTAAGGAGATTAAGTCTAATGTTCATGTTCTTTCTGTTTCTGCTACACCTATACCAAGAAGTTTACAAATGAGTTTGATTGGAGTTAGAGATTTATCGTTAATTGAAACTCCGCCTGTTAATAAGTTGCCTGTTCAAACTTATGTTATTAGTTATGACGCTTATGTTTTAAGGGATGTTGTATTGAAAGAAAAAGCTAGAGGTGGGCAAGTGTTTATTCTTTATAATAAAGTTGAGGATATGCCTAGCATTGCAGAAAAATTTAGAAAGCTATTGCCTGAAGTTAGTATTAATTATGCTCATGGAAAGATGAATAAGGAGCAAATGCAAGATATAATGTATGATTTTACTTTAGGAAAGTTTGATGTTCTTTTAAGTACGACTATTATTGAAAATGGAATAGATATACCTAATGCTAATACTATTATAGTAATGGATGCTGATAGATTTGGACTTTCACAGCTTTATCAAATTAGAGGAAGAGTTGGAAGAGGAGATAGGCAAGCTTATGCTTATTTGATGTACAATAAAGAAAAGGTGCTTGGTGAGACAGCACAAAAGAGATTAGAAGCGATAAAAGAGTTCACTGAGCTTGGAAGTGGTTATAAAATTGCAATGAGAGATTTAAGTATTCGTGGAGCTGGGGATTTACTTGGTAGTGAACAAGCTGGGTTTATTGATTCAGTTGGAGTAGATATGTACATTGAGCTAATTAATGAAGAGTTAAATGGTGTAGTGATGGATGAAGAGGAAAAAGAGACTAATATAGACGATGTTGCTACACATATAGGAAGTGAGTACTCTAATGAAGATGCAATTATAATTGAGATACACAAAATGATAAGTGAAATTAATAGTATTACTGAATATGAAACGGTGTATGATGTTATTAAAGATAGATTTGGAACAGTTAGCGAAGAAATTGATATCTACATGAAACAGGAATTAATTGAAAAGTTAATTGATAAACTTAAAATTAAGTTATTAGTTAATGATAAGATGAAATTTACTTTAAAACTAGATAATGATGTGTATAGTAAACTTAATATTGAAGATTTGTTTATTGAGGCAACTAAAATTTGTACAAGATTTAATTTTGCTTTTAGGGCAGATGCTATACATATAAGTTTAAATAAGGAAAATCTAGAGAAACATTACATTAACTATATTATGGAGTTGTTAATATATATAGATAGCAATATTAAAAGATAAAGAAAAACTGATACTTTGATATGAACCCCGTTTCTTGGACACAAGAGAAACGAGGTTTTTATATGTCAAAATTAACTTATGAAGATAAAATTAATATATATATTGATAAAAAAGGGGGAATGTCAGTAGGAAGTCTATCAAGTAAATACAAGGTAAGTAAAAATATAATCAATTATCTAACAGCATTAATAGATAAACATGGAATAGACATTTTAAGAACAGATAAAAATAGAATTCATACTAAATTCGAGAAACAGGAAGCAATAGATAGAGTTTTAATTAATGGTGAAGCAAAATGGGCTGTAGCATTAGATTTAGGCCTATTAAGTAAAGGAATGTTAGTTAATTGGATTAAAAATTATAAAGAAATGAGTTATAATATAGTTGAACGAAAAAGAGGAAGGAGTCCAACTATGTCAAAAAAGCCTAAAATAACAAACAAAATAGAAACTATAGAAGAAGAAAATGAAAGATTAAAAAAAGAAAACTTATATTTAAAGGCGGAGCTAGAATACTCAAAAAAATTGAGAGCCGTTGTTCAAGCAAGGAAGAATCAACAACAGAAGAAAAAGTAAGTGTTGTAAGTGAACTTCGGCTAATATATCCATTGATGATTCTTCTACAAGTATCTGGTTTAGCTAAATCAGTATATTATTATACCTTATCTAAAATAGATAAAGATGATAAAAATAAAGAAATAATAGATAAAATAAAAGAAATATTTATTAATAATAAAGAAAGATATGGTTATCGCAGAATTACGTTAGAATTAAGAAACCAAGGTTATAATGTTAATCATAAAAAAGTTTATAGAATAATGGTTAAACTAAGTTTAAAGCCATTAAAAAGAAACAAAAGAAAATATTCATCTTATAAAGGAACCATTGGTAAAATTGCTGATAATTTAATTGAAAGAAATTTTAATGCAGAAAAGCCTAATCAAAAATGGTATACAGATGTTACTGAATTTAATCTTCGAGGAGAAAAATGTTATTTATCACCAATATTAGATGGATTTAACGGTGAAGTTATTTCTTATAACACTTCTAAATCACCAAATCTAGAGCAGATAAGTGATATGCTTAATAAAGCATTTGATGGCAAAAATCTAGAAGGATTAATATTTCATTCAGATCAGGGATGGCAATATCAACACCAATCTTATCAGCAAAGACTAAAAAATAAAGGTATAAAACAAAGTATGTCCAGAAAAGGAAATAGTATGGATAATGGAATGATGGAAAACTTTTTTGGACTACTTAAAACTGAAATGTTTTATGATCAAGAAGATAAATACAAAACACTAGATGAATTAATTTTAGCAATTGATGACTATATTAATTATTATAATTATGATAGAATTAAAATAAAATTAAAAGGACTGTCTCCTGTAAATTACAGGTTACAATCCTCTAATTAGAAACTATTTATAAACTGTCCAACTTTTGGGGTTCAGTTCACTTAGTTTTAGCTAGTTATCAGCTTTTTTGTATGTGCCTTTTGTTTTTTCAATTAACTTTATAGTATCTTCTAATGGGTAAAAATCTTTAGTTTCTACTGTTATATTTTGTAGTGTTTTATAGTTTTGAAAGAAATCTTTTATCTCAGCTTTTTGATGTTCTGTTAAATCGTCAAGTGTATTTATGTTATCAAATCTTGGGTCTTTATCTACAACAGCAATTACTTTTTCGTCATTATAACCATTATCAATAACCTTTAAATAACCAAGAACTCTTGCTGGTACAACACAGCCTGGAAATGTTGGGTATGAACTTAATACTAGTATATCAAGTGGGTCTTTATCGTCAGCTATTGTGTTTTCAATATAGCCGTATTCTCCAGGATATGTAAGTGCACTATAAAGAACTCTGTCAAGGGTTATCTTTCCAGTTTCTTTGTTTACTTCAAATTTGTTTTTTGTTCCCATTGGAATTTCTATAATTGCGTCTACTATATACTTCATTTTTATCACCTACATTAAGTTTACAAAAATAAAACTGATTTGTCTAGTATAATTATTAAATTTTTATTTAAAATAAGATATAGAGGTGTTTAAATGGATACAGGTGTTGTAAGAAAAATAGATGAACTTGGTAGAATTGTTATTCCCAAGGAAATTAGAAAGAATTTAAATATTAGAAATGGAGAAGATGTAAGTATTTTCGTTAAAGATAATATGATAGTTTTAAAAAAGTATGAAAGAGCTTTAACTATAAAAGAGATATCTCAAAAGTATATTAATGCATTTAAGAAAATTAATGATGATGTTATTTTAATAAGTGATAAGAATTCTATTATAAGTAGTAGTAATTTAGAATATATTGATAAGAAGATAGATAATAAGATATTTAACTTGATTAATGAAAGAAAGAGTGAAGAAGGTACTGTACTTAATTTAGGTGGAGAAGTAATAAATAGTGCATATATTGTCTCGCCAATAATTGTTGATACTGATGCTATTGGTGCGGTTATTTCTATTTGCAAAGATAGATTAAATGAAAAAAGTAAGATATTCAATAATGTCATAAACATACTAATTACACTTAATTTATGTTAAATTTACTGAAAATGCTTGCAGAAAGTGAAAAAATATGGTATATTACATAAGCGAAAAGGTTTCTATAACTATATAGTTATGGCGAAAGGAGTGTAATATGAAAAAGGGTATACATCCAGAACTAAAAGAATGTAAGGTAAAATGTGCTTGTGGTAATGAGTTCACAACTTTAAGTACAAAGAGTGAAATTCAACTTGAAACTTGTAATAAATGTCATTCATTTTATACAGGTAAACATTTAACTGCAAGAACTGGTAATGTTCAAAAGTTTAAAGAAAAATATGGAATGAAATAGTCAAGTAAATGACTATTTTTTTTGTTTGTTTGTGTAATTTGTGTAAAATTAGTTTATAATATATATTGAAGAGGTGTTAATTTATGAGAGTTGGAATAGCAAGTGATCATAGAGGATATAAAGTAAAAGAAAAGTTAAAGAAATATTTTGTAAAGAAAAGTATTGAGTTTGTTGATTATGGTACAGATTCAGAAGAGATAGTTGATTATCCCGTGTTTGCAACTTCAGTTTGTAAAGGTGTTATAAGTGGAGAAGTAGAATGTGGTATACTTATATGTGGAACTGGTATTGGAATGAGTATTGCTGCTAATAAATTTCGCGGTATCATGTGTGCAAAAGTAGATAATAGTGATGAAGCAAGACTTGCTAAAGAACATAATCACGCTAATGTGATAAGTTTTTCTGAGAAGAAAACTATGTGGGAGATTAAAGATATGGTGGATGCTTATTTAAAGGCTACACCATTAGAAGGTGAAAGATATTTAAGAAGAATAGAAGAAATCAAGGATATAGAAAAAAAGAGAAAGTACTAGTTTTAAGTACCAAATTTGACTTTTTTTCTTTTTTTTGCTATAATTTAGATGTGTGGAGCATTATGCTAGTCAAACACACCTTATGAAGATGGGGCTAAAAATCCATCAATTGTGCAATGTCACTTTATATATTTTGCTTCTTTCGCCCAGATTGGGGCAGGTATGTAATTTTAGGTATTAGGAGAAGATATAACGGCATATATTCATATCCTATTATCAGATGAATTAGTAAAAAGCATATGTCGTGAGTGGGATATAGGGATATTATTTGAAATATAAACTGCAAAAGCGAATAAATAAGGTTAATGTTTGCCTGGGAAAACCTCTAGCATGTCTATATTATAAAGATTGAAGTGCGGACTAAGTGGTGATCGAGTGGTCATTTAAGGTAACTGATGATTAATATTATGAAAGAGAAATCGCCGGTGGGTAACCTAAGGTTAATATTAGAGAAATTCAACTCGACCAAAGCCGTAAAATTAATTTATAGTATTCCATACGTTTTTTCTCAAAGGGAGTTTATTGTAAAGTGAAGAAGAATAATTGGATAGTAAAGGCATTTTTGCTGACTTTTTTTATAGCGTTAATTTTTAATTTTGTATCGAATATAGTTGTAAATATATTTAATAATATTATAGTTTTATCTGTTTTATGTTTACTGTTTGTTTTAGTAGGTATATTATTTGATATTATTGGTACTGCGGTGTTATCTGCTAAAGAGGCTGTTTTTCATGCTAAGAGTTCTAAAAAAATTAGAGGTAGCAAGGAAGGCGTTTATTTAATAAAGAATTCTAGTACTATTGCAAGTATTTGTAATGATGTAATAGGTGATATATGCGGTATTGTGAGTGGTTCAATTGCAGCTATGCTTGGAATTATAATTGCTAATAAATTTAATATTTCGTTAGTGCTTGTAACTCTTTTAGTAAGTTCATTTATTTCATCAATCACGGTTGGTGGAAAAGCAATTGGTAAAAGATATGCAATAAAAAATGCTGATAAAATTATATTTGTAGTTGCAAAAGTGTTAAATAGATTTAAATTTAAGAAATAGTATTTTTTATGAATATTATTTTTTTTATAGCATAAGATATTGTATGAAAAAGTATATTTTAGTAATAATTATGTTGATAACTCTATATTTTGGTTATTCAAATAAGAAAGAAAATGAAGTAGTAATTAATCAAGAAGAAAAAATGAGTAATGTGGATAGTCTAATGGTTAATATGAGTAGTTTTAATGAAAAAGATATGCCTTTAAGTGAGTTTTTAGAAGGTGTAGTTTCATGTGAAATGCCAGCACTTTTTATGGAAGATGCTTTGAAGTCCGGAGTTGTTGCAGCTAGAACTTTTTACTTGTATAACTATACTAATAATGAAAATTATATTCCTACTAGTGGTGGACAATGTTATATAACTAAGGAAGAACTTAAAACTAAGTGGGGTAATAAGTATGAAGAGTATTTAAGTAAGATAAAAAAAGTAGTCAAGGAGACTCAGAATGAAGTTATTGTTTATAATGATGAAGTAATTGAGGCTTTTTATTTTAGTATGAGTAATGGATATACAGAAGATGCGAGCAACGTTTTTAATATTTCAAAGCCTTATTTAGTAAGTGTTTCTTCTAGTTATGATAAAGATATTAACAATAATTTTAAAGAGTACTCAGTTGATTTAAGTAGATTTAAAAGTGTGCTTGGCTTAGAAGAAGAGTCTATAGTTATTAACAATATTATTAGAAATCAAAGTAATCGTATTTTAAAAATTTGTGTTAATTTAAAGTGTTATACAGGAGTAGAGTTTAGAAAACTTTTTGGACTTAGAAGTACAGACTTTGATGTAAATATTGAAAATGATATGGTTAGTTTTGTTACAAGAGGGTATGGACATGGTGTAGGAATGAGTCAGTATGGCGCTAATGAAATGGCGAAGTTGGGTTATAATTATAAAGAAATTTTAAAATATTATTATAAAGGTACTGAAATTATGTATAAATAAATAATAATTGTTCACATTAACTAATGGGAGAGTGAACAATGAAAAGTGTTAAAAAATTATTTGTACCTACTGTTTATTTAGTTGCAGTGTTATCTGTGGTTGGATGTGTTTTTCTTACTATATTTAGCATAAACAAGTATTTAACGGAAAGAGAGAGGTTTGATTATTCAATTAATGGTATTATTGATGGTAAAGTAAAACCTGTTCAAGGTGAAGAAGTGAAACCTCAAGTAAATTCAATTATTAGACCTTATAGGGGAGAAGATGTAAGTATTGGAAGATATTTTTATGATTTTGAAGGAGAACAGTCAAGTCAGGAAAAGTCAATAATATTCTATGAAAATACTTATATGCAAAACTCAGGAGTAGATTATGTAAGTGAGAAAGCATTTGATGTCGTAAGTGTTTTAGCGGGTAAAGTAGTAAGTGTTGATGTAGATGAGACTTTAGGAAATATCGTTAAGATAGAACATGATAAAGGAATTATTACAACATACCAAGGAATTGATAATGTCGCTTTAAAAGTTGGTGACAATGTAACACAAGGAACAGTAGTAGGAACGAGTGGTAAATCGTTAGTAAATTCTAATTACACAACTTCACTTCATTTTGAAGTAAGTTATAAGGGTGAACTAGTAGACCCTGAAAATTTTTATTCATTGAATATTGATGAGTTATAATCAACTTTATTAAAAAAGTTGATTTTTTTGTTGAAAAAAGAAGTTTTTTTGAGAAATTTTTAAAAAAGACTTTATTATTTTAAAAAATGTGGTATGATGTATATATGTGATGTAAAAATATATTTGGTGGGGAGAGATGAGAAAATGATAAATTTTGTTATTATGGAAGATAATAAGAGACATTTAAGAATTACTAAGAAGTATATTAAAAAGTATATGGTTGGTAAGACATTTGAGTATGAAATTTATGGATTTTCAAAGATTAGTCCTAAGTTTACTGGTTTTGTTAAGAGAAATGTATTTAAGAATATATATATTTTAGATTACGATTTAGGGGTTGACTCACTTACTAATGGAGTAGATGCTGCTAGAATAATTCGTCAATATGACTGGACTAGTCTTATAATATTTCTAAGCGTTAATGGGAAAGAGGCGCTTGACGTGTTTAAATCAAGACTACAAATATTAGATTTTGTTGATAAACAAGTAAATCCTGAACTAGAGTTGAGACAAATATTTAAGATTTGTTTCCAACAATTACAAATTAATGATACATTGAAAATTAACAGAGCTGGTAAAACTTATTGTATTAATTGTAATGATATTCTATATATTTATAGAGATACAGTTGATAGAAAGAGTGTGGTTGTAACTGATAAAAACATAATTCCAATTAACTTACCGTTACATAAAGTTTATGGTTTACTGCCGTTTGAGTTTAGATATAGTCATAAGTCTTATATTCTGAATACTGACAGAGTGGAAGATTATGACTGGGATGAGTATTACGTTATATTTGATAATGGTAGTAGAGAACCTTTGATATCTAGAACGCATAAAAAGGAGTTAAATGAGATAATGGAGTTGAGGGAGAAATGAATTTTGTAGGGTATGTGGCTTGTTATTTGTCAATATTGTTGAATTTAGCTGTATTGGTATGGTGTTATTCTAAGACGGGTGTTGAAAGAAAAACTAGTAAAATAAAATGTTTTGTTTCAATTATTGTACTATCAATTTTTATGTTACTTGTTAATTTCTTTGTAACAACAAGTGTAAAATTTGTTTTAATTTATTTATTGTTGCTTTTATTGTTTTTTTCCAATTATAAAGAAAAATATTTATATCTTACGTTATTTAAAACAATACTTATTTATATTTTCATGTTTGTGACTGATATATTAACATCTTTGATTCTTATGAATCTAGGTATGCCGTCTAATCCTGATGTTATTAATTTGTTAAAAGCATTAGGCACACTATTGAATTCTATTCTAATGTTTGGCTTATTTAAAACCAATTACTTTGTTAATTTACTTAATAAATTTTTATCAAAGATTATGAAGAAAGAAGCTAAGATTTTAACAATATTTGCTATATTGTTACTTATTACTTTATGGTGTGTAGGTTTTGAATATAGATTACATGCTTCGTTTGTTAGTTTTATATCTTTTATTACTATCGTTATATTTTTATGCTTAATGGTTTCTGTAATGGTATATCAATATTTCAATAATAAAGAGGTGGAAAATGAAAAACAACAATTACAAGAATTAATGCACGAATATGAAAATGTTTTAAATCAAACTAGTGAGAATAGACATGAGATGTTAAATGATTTGTTAATATTAAGAAGTATTGCTGATAAAAATTCTAGTGAGTTTACTAGAACTTTAGATGGTATTATAAGACAATATGATACTAAGAAATTTAAAAAATATACAAGCTTAGCAAAATTACCTACAGGTGTTAAAGGTATGATTTATTATAAAATTGCTTTTATTAACGAGAATGAAATCAATTTTGATACGGTAGTTAATGGTGTAGATTATGCTAAATTTGAAGCAATGGATAAAGACTTATATTACAAAGTTTGTAAAATTTTAGGAATACTTATGGATAATGCAATTGATGCGTGTGTGGATAGTGACAAAAAGAAGCTCATTGTTTCTGTTTATACTGAAAATGAAGATTTATGTGTTGAAATTGATAACAGTTATTCTGGAATAGTAGATGCAGATGAAATTAAGAAGAAGGGTTATACTACTAAAGGTAAAAATCATGGTTATGGACTTACTATTTTAAATAGAATAGTTGATGAAACAAAAGAATTAGAATTTGAACAAAGTATTAATGATAAAGATAAACTATTTACTTCTATATTAAAAATAAAACTCTAGACAAAATCTAGAGTTTTAAAACGATTTCGATTAAAATTACTTAATTAGACTTTCTGGCATTTCTTCTTCGTCTAGGAAACTCCATATACATACTCCTGAAGTAGTCTTACCAATAAGCCCACCTAACATACCTAATAAATTTGCAAATAATTTCATATTATCATTCTCCCTTCTTATAATATTTATAATTATTATAACTTACTCCAAATATTTTGTAAGTTATGGGTAAGATAACAAATACCGCGATAAGTAGTGAAAATAGTATACAGTTTGATAAAGTATTGTTTCTTACAATGAAGAACATCATTGTATATATGGTTCCGTTTATCAAGCTAATTGTTTTAAAAATGGTTCTTCTTTTTTTATTTATTAATGGTCGTTTCTTTGTGTCTGCAGGGGCAAAGAAGGCAAATAGTATTATTGAGGTAATTGCTAATGCTATTTTAACTTTGATATCTATATATAAGGTTTCACAAAGGTATGGAACTAGTAAGAATATAATACTGCTACTTATCCAACAGTCTATACTTCTTTTAGCATGAACTCCATATACAGTTAGTCTTAATATAGTATAAAGTCCCATTAATATTAGAAGTGTTTTCAAATTTCCTAACAAATATGATATTCCAAATATAACAAGTGTCTTAGTAATATTTAAGTATAGGCTAGCTAATCCGTATCTTATTATTTCCAATTGTTCCTTGTCATAGCTGTTATACCGTTTTATGTTATTCATTAAGGAATTGATTATAAGGCCTTTCATATTTATCACTTCCGAGAACATTATAAATCCTTTTTTTGCAATATTTTAGTTTTTGATAGTATTCTTTCATTTCTTTCATTTTTTATATAAAAAACGATATATTTGTTCACGTCAAAATACAGATGAAGCACGATTTTGGACATTTTACGCAAAAATGCTGTTTTCTAAATTGAAATGTGGTATGATGTAACTACAGCAAGTTAAAAGACATGTTGTGACGTGAAAATTTAGAGGAAGAGAGGTGTTAAGAGTTATGAATACTAGAAAAGGTATAGTCAAGTGGTTCAATAATCAAAAAGGTTATGGATTTATTGACTCAGGTGCTGGTGTTGGAGAAGATGTATTTGTGCATTATTCGGCTATTGAACAAGATGGGTATAAGTCATTAAAAGAAGGCGATGTAGTAGAATTTACGTTAATTGATACATCAAAAGGAAAACAAGCAGTTCAAGTTAAAGAAGTTGAACTAACAAGGGTTTAAAATATTAGGTGGCATTAAAGAAAGGAAAATAATCGACGATGACGTTTAGGCTAGTAAATAGATTTTATACAGAAACTGAAGAAGTGTAAAATTATCTAGGGAATGACTACAGAGTGTAGTTTTTTTCTTTCTTTTGTGATAGAATATTAATAGGGAGATGATGATTGATGAAATATTTTATTAGAGGTGACAAATTAGCTGTAACTGATGCAATTAGGGATTATGCAATAAGTAAAATTGACAGAATGGAAAAGTATTTTGATAAACCTGAAGATGTAAGTGTTAAAGTGATTTTTAGTGTTAGAGGTAGAGAACAAAAAGTAGAAATTACTATAAATGGTATAAATTTTGATTTAAGAAGTGAAGTATCACATAGTGATATGTATGCGGCAATTGATTTAGCTGTTGATAAATTAGAACAACAAATGAGAAAGTTTAAGAGTAAACTTATGAGTAAAGAAAGAGTAGAAATTGTTTATGATGAAGATATTATAGATGATGATGTTTTAGAAGATGTTGTTAAAAGAAAGAAAGTTTATTTAAAACCGATGGATGAAGAAGAAGCAATTATGCAGATGGAACTTCTAGGGCATACATTCTTTGTGTTTAAAGATATTAAAACAGAAAAAGTAAATGTTCTATATAAGAGACTTGATGGAGCATATGGAGTTATTGAAACTAATTAATAACTCTTTTTTTCTGTGTAATTTTTGTGAAAAGACTTTTATTATCAGGTTAAATTTGGTAAAATAGATGATGGACGGTGATAATATGAACATATTTAAAAAAATGTTTGACCATGAATATAAAGAATTAAAAAGGTTTGAGGAGTTGGCAGATAAAGTATTAGCATTAGATAGTGAAATGAGTAAGTTAACTCCACTTGAATTAAAAGCTAAAACTAGTGAATTTAAAAGTAGATTAAGTGAAGGAGAGACACTAGATGATATTTTAGTTGAAGCGTTTGCAGTTGTTAGAGAAGCTGCTTATAGAGTGCTTGGAGAAAAGCCTTATAAAGTTCAAGTAATTGGTGGTATTTGTATACATTATGGTAATATTGCTGAAATGAAAACTGGTGAAGGTAAGACTTTAACTAGTACAATGCCAGCATACTTGAATGCTTTAAGTGGGGATGGGGTACACGTTATTACAGTTAATGAGTACTTAAGTGAAAGAGACGCTAATTGGATGGGACAAGTGTATAACTATCTAGATATTAGTGTTGGTGTTAACAAGAAAGATATGTCTAGAGAAGAAAAGAGAGAAGCTTATTCTAAAGATATAACATATACCACTAATAATGAACTTGGGTTTGATTATTTAAGAGATAATATGGTTGTAAGAAAAGAAGATAGAGTTCAAAGAAAACTTAATTTCGCAATTATTGATGAAGTTGATTCAATACTTATAGATGAAGCTAGAACTCCATTAATTATAAGTGGTGGGGTAAGTAAAAGTGCGGACCTTTATAAGTTAGCTGATAAGACTGCCAAGAGTTTAAGAAGTGAAGACTATAATTTAGATGAGAAAACTAGGGGTGTTACTTTAACTGAAGAAGGTATTAAAAAGTGTGAAAAGCTTTTAAATGTAGATAACTTGTATGATATTAGTAATGCAGGACTCGTTCACAATTTAGATAAAGCACTTGTTGCTAATTATGGGTTTAAGAAAGATGTTGATTATGTTGTTCAAAATGATCAAATTATTATAGTTGACTCATTTACTGGTAGGCTTATGCATGGTAGACAATATAGTGATGGATTACATCAAGCACTTGAAGCTAAAGAAGGCGTTAAGATAAATGAAGAGACTAAGGTACTTGCTACAATAACTTTTCAAAATTTATTTAGAATGTATAATAAACTAAGTGGTATGACAGGTACAGCTAAGACTGAAGAAGAAGAGTTTAGAAATATATATAATATGTATGTTATAGAGATACCTACTAATGTGCCAGTTAAAAGAGTTGATATGGAGGACTTGGTGTATGTTAACATGAGAGGTAAATTTAATGCTCTTGCTAATACTATAGAAGAAATTCATAAGACTGGACAACCAATACTTGTTGGTACTGCTTCTATTGAAAGTTCTGAAAGGTTAAGTGATTTACTTAATAAAAGAGGAATTAAACATGAGTTATTAAATGCTAAGAATCATGAAAGAGAGGCTCATATTATTGAGAATGCAGGACAAAAGGGTGCTGTTACTATTGCTACAAATATGGCTGGACGTGGTACTGATATTAAGCTTGGAGAAGGTGTTAAAGAGCTAGGAGGACTTGTTGTTTTGGGTAGTGAAAGGCATGAGAGTAGACGTATTGATAACCAACTTCGTGGACGTGCAGGTAGACAAGGAGACCCTGGTACTACAAGATTTTATATTTCTATGGAAGATGATTTGATGGTTAAGTTTGGTAGTGAAAAGATTAAGGGCATAATGTTAAGTCTTGGATTTACTGAAGATACTCCTATTACACATAAGATGATGAGTAAGAATATTGAGAGTAGTCAAAAGAGAGTTGAAGGATTTAACTATGATAGAAGAAAAGCATTACTAGACTATGATAATGTTATTAGTAAGCAAAGAGAAATTGTTTATGAAAGAAGAAATGAAATATTAGATAAGGATAGTATTAGAGATAGAGTTCTAACTATATTTAAAGATTATGTTGTAGAGACTGTTAATGATCATTTTGTACCAGAAGACGTGTTAACTCATAATGATATCGTTAATATATGCGAGATATTTAATTCTAATTTGTTAAAGAGTGAAAAGTTAGTTGAAAAAGATTTAGAGAATAAGAGTATAGATGAAGTACAAAATACTATTTATGATATAGTTGTAAAAGATTACAATGAGAAACTTAAGGATGTACCTAAAGAAATTCAAGATGACTTTGAGAAAGCAATAACTTTAAGAGTGCTTGATAAAAATTGGATGAACCAACTTGATAATATGGAACAACTTAAGGAAGGTATTGGTTTAAGAGGATATGCTCAGACTAATCCACTTCAAGCTTATGCTTTAGAAGGCTTTCAAATGTTTGATAATATGCTTAAGGAAACTAATAGAGAGATTACTACATATTTACTTAAGGCTGAAGTTAGACAAAATTTAGAGAGACATGAGAATAAGAATATTAAGACTAATGATAGTAGTGAAGGGACTAAGAAGACACCTAAGAAGGTAGAAAATAAAATTGGTAGAAATGATCCATGTCCTTGTGGCTCTGGTAAGAAGTACAAACAATGTTGTGGTAAATAGCTTATTTTATAAGGGTTTGTACGATTGGA
>ENA-ORLW01000358-ORLW01000358.1-human-gut-metagenome-genome-assembly--contig:-NODE-358-length-68492-cov-6.246730_pt1 | contig 68492 bp, 68 predicted proteins | sample MGYA00243017_ERZ508829 | MGnify/ENA primary metagenome ERZ508829 (study PRJEB26277, sample SAMN04329776) | human gut metagenome | biome: human-associated habitat | host: Homo sapiens | place: USA...
GCGGCAAAATTCCACACTGGCAGCCTGAGAGGTATTTTTCCCCACGCACATGTCGCGGGGAAAAATGATCTGAATTTTTCGCGTCTGCGGACGCGAACTCTGCGAGGCATTTTTGCCGCAGGATTTTAAGACACACTTGTGTTCCAAGAGGAGAAAACCATGAAATATACCACTACAGTGGCCGATTATCTCACCTGGCGGGGGGATATTCCCTTTTCCGTGGACCCATTCAACGAGGTGGACAATCTGGTATTGTGCATCATTTCCTATATCAATTTCCGCCGGTTCCCGGAGCTGCTGACTCGGAATCCCCGGGAGGCGGTCTCCCTGCGCGACATCTGCCAAAAGCTCACGCAGGAGGACGAGCAGTTGGGCCTGTCCCAGCTGAGCTACATACCCGTGGCGCAGCAGGCGGCGCAGACCGAGCGCTTTGCCGGGACGCGGATGTTCGCCTTTGAGGACCGCAGCGACCAGGAGACGCAGTTTGCAGCGGTGACCTTCCTGCTGCCGGATAAGTCCGTGTTCGTGGCCTTTCGGGGGACGGATACCTCCCTGGTGGGCTGGAAGGAGGACTTCAACATGAGCTACCTGGAGTCTGTTCCGGCCCAGGTGCGGGCGGCAGAATATACGGCTGAGATCATGAGGCTGTGCAGGTTCCTTAAGGTGCGCATCGGCGGACACTCCAAGGGCGGCAACCTGGCAGCCTGGGCGGGCCTGCACCTGCCCCACAAGAATTACGGCCGATTGCTGGCGGTGTATAATAACGACGGACCCGGCTTCAACCGCAGCATGACGGAGCGGCCGGAATATGTACTCCTAAGAGACAAGATGCACACATTCATCCCGGAATCGTCTATCGTGGGGGTGCTGCTGGAGCATTGCGAGGACTATACGGTCATTGCCAGCACGGCGAAGTCTATCATGCAGCACGAGGCGCTGTCCTGGTGTACGGAGCGCAACCGCTTTATCCATCTGGAGGAACGATCGACCATGGGCCGCCGATCCGACGACGTGCTGCGGGATTGGATCGGGTCTATGACGCCCCAGGAGAGGAAGGATTTTACAGACGCATTTTTTGAGATCCTCAGCATGGGAGGCAAGGCCCGCACACTGGATGATGTGCAGGAGATGGGCCTGAGCGGCGCGGTGGCGCTGGTGAAGGAATACGCCGGGGCGGATGAAAAGACCCGGCGAATTCTGGTGGAGACCTTCAAGCGCCTGGCGGTGGATATCGGGGAAGAGGTGGCGACCTCAGCCCAGGATGGCCTGAAGCAGGCCACAGGTTTCCTGCGCAATTTGGGCAGAAAAAAGCCGACAGAATAAAAAAATAACCGCCCGGGGCATCCTCTATAGAAGAGACCCCGGGCGGTTTACATTTTTGGGCTTGATAAGCTTTTGTACCCCGGTGCGGCACCTGTGGCCGCACCGGGGTTTGCTGAAGTGTGTAAATTCATCCGCATGGGATAGGAAAGCTCTGCGCCCGCTCAGCTGCGCTTTTTGGCCTTTTTATCGGTGAGGGTGATCCAGGCTGCGGCGCTGCCGCTGACGAGCAGGGCAGCCAACCAACCGATGAGGTTGCTGCTGTCACCGGTCTGAGGCGAATTACCGGAGTCATTCTTTCCGGGCTTATGGGTGCTGTTATCACCGCTGTCTGTATTACCGGTGCTGCCGCTGCCGGGGAACTTGTCGATGACCGTATTCTCGCTGCGCTTAGCGCCGCAAACGGTACATTCCTCATGCTTAGAGCCCTTCTCGGTTGCGGTGGCTTCCTTGTCGATCACCCACCGGAAGCTGTGGGCTGCCGTGTCGGCCTTGTCGCCGCACTGGCACTCATGCCAGTGGTTGGTGTCGTCATACTTCCAAGCCGTACCATAACTATGGGTATGAGAAGCTGCCGTGGGTGTCATCGTCAGCTCCGTCTCGACCCAAAAGCTCTGCGTATCGCCGTCATCGCCTATGCGAGTGTAGTTTACTTTCTGGCCGTTGATCTTTAGCGTGGCATCGGGGGAGATGTCAGCGGTATAGGCAGTCACATATACACCGTAATGATAGGTCTTTCCGGCTTCAAAAGCGGTGATTTTGTTTTTATAAATATCGCCTCCCCATTCCGGCTCCGTAGAAAGAATACCTGTGTTGCTGTCCAGGCTCCACCACTCACATCTGAATGCGTAAGCTGCGTTTTCAGATACCGATCCCGTGAATACCGGCTTATCTCCGTCCTTAAAGCTGACGGTGACATCGTTTATCTCAATCAAGTCAATTGCCGCTGGGTTGTCCGACTCGGTCGGTATCATCGTTTTAACATTGGGGAGACTCAGATATCCGTCTGTGCCGGGAACCGCTGTCACCGTGCTTCCGTTCACCGTAGCGGCGACTTCTCTGCCGAAGTCATAACCCCTTTCCGGCAGCAGCAGAACGGAATATACATATTTTTTCCCGCTTTCAAACGCAGTAATGGTCGGCAAGGTGCTGTATATCCCGTCGTTGGAATGCCATATGGCAACGGGCTCATCGTTTTCATTTAACTCTTGCCAACATTCGTCGTAAATTCGGTATTTGCCCTGATCGGCGGCAGCTACGGCAGCCGTGGCCCGCGGGGCATCACCCGGCTGATAGTTGAAGTTCACATCCTGGATCGTTGCCGCAGTGATGGCAGTCGACGCTGATGTGGGTGTCCAATGGGCTTTCAGGGTAATGTCAGTGGTGATCTTGGTATCAAAGGTGTACTGCGTATCGCCTAAATACCAGCCGGCAAAATCATAGCCGTCTTTCTTCGGATCGGAGGGCTTGATGGCAGAGGTATTGCATATCTCCTGCTGATCCACATCGCTGCCGCCGTCAGAGTCAAAAGTGACGGTATGGGTATCAATGGTGCATCCAAATGTGCCGCAGTTATCAAAGGTGCCGCCTTTCAAAACGATCTCTGCCTTAGAAAAAGTCTCTCCAGCTACCCCATTTCCTATATAGCCGTAGTAATCAGAAAAGTATCGGGTACAATCTTTTATCGTACCGCCGCTCATGACAAAACGACCGACATTCGCAATATATACGCCGCCGCCAGTGCCATCGGTAGTTGTGACAGAGCATCCTTCGATCAGACCATCGTTCATCTCAAATTTGGCTTTGTCTTTGACGATGACTGCACCGCCATTTTTAGTTGCCTTACAGTTCTTGATGGCACCGCCGTTCATAATGAAAGTACAGCCGCTGCCTATATCAATTGCACCGCCGTCATCACCAGCCCGGCAGTCCTCAATTGCACCGCCGTTCATAATGAATTGACCGTTGGTTTCCAAATCTACGGCAGCACCGTCTCCACTGTACTCATCGATTATCTTTTCATAGCAGTTTACGATACTGCCACTCTCCAGGGTCAGAACACCGCCCTTAATGAAAATGCCGCAGTTTTTTTCCTGTCCATCGATCTTGCCACCGGTACCGCTGTCCTTTATCGCCAGGTTCCCGTTTTTCCTCACCCAGATTATACCCGTATTTTCCGAACTACAGCTCAGGGTATGTCCGTTCAGATCCAAGGTCACGGTGCGTTCCACATACAGTTTCCCAGTGGTTTCAATATTGCTGCCAAGCTTGATCTCAGTACAATCCGCATTATTCAGCGCCGCCGTCAACTCTGTTTCGTTAGTGACGGTGGTTGTATTGGCAGCGAAGGCCGTAGCCGCCGTCATCGGCACCAGCGACAGCAACATACACAGCGTGAGCAGGACTGTCAGCAGCTTTGTCTTAAACGCTTTATTCTTCATAGTCTTAATTTCCTTTCTTAAAGTTTTTGTCCGCATTCGGAGCAGAATGCGCTTCCCTGTGTAATATCTGCACAGCAATTCGGGCATTTTGTGTTGAGCTTTGTTCCGCAATGATTGCAGAACTTAGAGCCGGCGGTGAGCTGCGCTTTGCAGCTCGGACACACGATCATTCCCACAGCCACCGTCTGACCCGCGCCGGTCACAACCACAGGCTGGCCGCCGGTCATAATGGTAGTTTCGATGACCTGAAACACCTCGCCTGGTAACTTTTTCTGTTTGAATGCACCCATTCCGGCGGTGATCGCCAGCGGCCATGCAACAAACAGACCGATTGCTCCGGCGCCGATTTTATCCGACCACTGTCCTTCGCCGATGTTTACATTCAATTGATTTCCCATAACCATCATCTGCACGGTAACGGCAAGCCGCATTCCCGTAAGAGTTTTCCATCCGTCCTTCGGCTGGCTCGCCTGCATAACATAGCCGTCCGTTGTCTGTGAACTCTGCACCTCCATGCCTTTCTCGGTGCGAAAGAAATTTTCCAACCGGGTAACGATCCCTGACACCTCAGTGCCGTTCAACATAAATACTCTTGATTCGTTCATTTGATTGCCTCCGTTTTAAAACTTCAAACAGGTTGCCTTTTTGGGGATACCTTGTTTATCTCAAGCTCGTTTTCCAAATGCTGAGATACGCTGTCGGCTATGGCGGTCGTTGCCCGCCGGATACCGGCATCCGACAGACCGTCGCAAGGATGTATCATTGTTACGGTCAGTTCCGTCCCCGTTTCCTGCTCATTTACGGAGATAGAGAACCGGCTCAAATTACCGTATACCGACATCTCTGATAAAATGGTGGATGCGTCTGTTTTTTCATATTCGGCACCGTTTTTATCCAGCACTTCATAGACGGCAAAGATCACATATTGCCGATTGTACGGCAGCGTTCTCTTTGTTGTTTTGCTGTCCGGCAGGACGGGATGCTGCATATTCACCGTCCGTCACCTCCTTTTCATCACTGTTCTATGGTAAACCGTTTTTGTTATAGTGTTATTGCTTTTCAATATACCCGCTGACAGGCTCGGCATACATATTGTCGTCGGTCACTGCCTTGTACCGCTTGCCGTCGTACACATCGGTAAAACCGTTCGTAGCCTTGTAAATTTCGCCGGTCTCGGTATCGTAAACGCGCTCGTAGCCGAGGGTGGCGTCGCTCTGCTTCTGGCTCATAATGTCCTGACTTCTGTTGCGGCTTTCCCAGGAGGACATAAAGCCGTCCATGGTCGCATTGAAGTTCTGACTGATCTGCTGAGCAAGGGCAACCTTTTCATTGCTTGCCTGATTGGCGGCACTGACAAAGCTGTCGGAATACTGCAGGGTTTTGAAGCAATCGGTCAGCACACCTTCCCACTCGATAAAGGTGTCCTTTGCGGCGGTAACAGCAACGATGTTGTAAGCCATATAGTAGCCGCCGTCCACCGCCTGGAGCTGATAGCCTACCACATTGCCGTTGGAGATGGCAAAGCTGCCAAAGTCCACCACACTGGCGGCAAATAGGCCCTCGCCCTCTTTGCCGTTATCCGTGAATGTCGCGCGAAGCTGCTCGTCGCCGAGAGCGGAGGACTTCATCGGGCTGGCAGAGGGATAGCGGTCGGTGACGGTGAAGTCATTGAACTGGGGGAAGGCATATCCCGAATAAGCAGGCTCCACCTCCGATGCAAATGCCGTATACTGTGAGAATACTTTGAAAAAGCCCTCTGTAGACGGGTTATCAAGCACAGCGGCCTTGGTGAAAAGGGCCGCTTGGGTATTACCCATGCTGTAGTTCTGCTGCCATGCATCTTTGCCCGCCTGACTATGGAGCAGGACGTCTGCCTTCAGCAGTACAAACATCTGGTTTAGCGGCTCAGCTGGGTCGTATACCCGGATGCTGTGGTAGATGTTGGTGCCGCCGGTCGTTACCGTCCAGCCCTTGGGGATAGTCATGCTGAAATCGGCAGTTTCATATTTTTCCGTCTGTGCGGCTTTGGCGACCGTCTGCGTGACCTTGACTCCGCGTTCTGTTTGTTCGGTTTTTGTGCCGTCATCGTTCACAACGGTTTTGCTGCCGCAGGCGGCAAGAAGCAAGGTCGTGACCAAAGCCAGCGCAAGCGCCGTGATTCGTTTTGCATTCATCGTGTTTCTCTCCTTTTCCTTATTTCTGATCATAGTCCCAATAGAAACGGCAGGGATCGTATTTTTGATACGCACCGTATCCGTCTGTAAGCACCTCGGCAATGGGGAGCATCGTATAGTCCTCGGTGATCACATGGCTTGTGCTGATGTTGCGGACATCGCCATAAAAAGCGGTGAGCAGCTCAAGCTTTCTTAGCTTTACATTGCAGTTGAGATGCTGCGCAGCAGGATAGTAGGGAGACACCGAGCCGTCCGGCGCAAGCTGCGCTTTTGTGTCGGTGTCGTCCAAAGGCTCCGAGGCATACACGATCTCATAAAAGGCACAATTGGTCATCAGAATGTTCCGATTAAACAGCCAGATCGGTGTTTCGCCGGCAAGCTCGGACAGCTCCAATTCAAAGGCAATGTACTCCCGCCGATCCATGTCCCGATACCAATTCCAGCCGGTCGTACCCTTATCAAGATATTTGCCCGAAAAAAGCAGGCTGACTTTACCGCCGGCAACGGCGATCATCGGATCGCCGGAGTAGACCTTATCGGCATTTAAATATTCTGCCGTATGATCCTCCAGCGTCTTTCCGTCGGAAGCATAGCGGTAAACACTTCGGAACAGCGGATGCTGCGCCTTATCCATCGGTGAGGCCGCAAACGGCGGGCTGCTGACCTTATAGCCGGAGCCGTCATTTAAGTAGATCTCGCCCATTTCACCGTCATGGGTCAGACGCCAGTATCGGATGTTTTTTCCGGGCAGGGTGCCGACCTCCTGTATGTTCTTGCTGTTTGCCAAAACAGAGTTGAAATTTGCCTGATACAGCTTCCCGTCAGCCACCACGAGATCGTTGACGGTTTTACTGTAGCCGTGATCCAGATTACAATCGAATTCGGCGTATTCGTTTATAATGCCCTCGCCGCCGAGAAATTTTTTGTAGTCCGATTGGTCATACGGTTTACCGCGCTCCTTGAGAAGTGCCTGTTCCAGATTTACCGGCTCTGCCTGGGTAGCTGTGCTTTGCCCGCTGTCCGGGTCCGGCTTCCTGGCCTCGCCGGGGGAGGCGGAGCACCCGCACAGTGCAACAGCCAGCAGTGCTGCGCACAGGAACAGCCGGGGGACAAACAGAAATTTTGCTTTTCCAGCTTTATCCATTCCTTTCTTCCTTTCCCACACATGTTATTATTTGCAATTATAGCATAGAGCAAGGCGGACTACAGGGCGTTTCCCGAAGTGTCAATTGACACTTTTGGAATTATGCGCCATGAAGTACTTTCCTTTTGGCTGCGCCTCCTGTATAATGACTAAAAACAAAACTATCCGGAGAAAAGCCATGAAATTCTGCCAGCAATTAAGTGAATACCTCTGCCGGCTCTCCTGCACAGGCAAGGAGCTGTGCGCCCTGGCCGGCATATCTGCCGCATCCTTCAGCCGATATAAAAACGGAGAACGGGTCCCGGAGCTGGGTACTCCGGCCTTTGAGGGCCTGTGCCGCGCCCTGGGGGAGATTGCCGAGCAAAGAGGCTATGGGGACCTTACCGACGACGCTGTGCGGGCGGCATTTGCTGCCTGCGAGGACTTTGTAGCCACGGACAAGGAGCAGCTACGCCGCAATTTTAACACCCTGGTGGCGGCCATGGGCATCAACCTTACCCGGCTGTGCCAGTACACCAATTATGATCCCTCCACCATCTTCCGCATTCGCAACGGGAGCCGGCGGCCTGCCGACTCCCGGCAGTTTGCCGGGGCCGTGGCCTCCTTTGTGGCCCGGGAGGTCGCTTCGCCCCGGGAGCTGGAGGCCCTGGCGGAGCTGCTGGCCTGCCCGGCGGAGGATATAGCAGACCTCTCCTTTCGCTATACGCGCCTGTGCAGTTGGCTGATGCAGGAGCAGCCTGCCCGCAGCGAGGGCGACATCACCGACTTTTTAAGCAAGCTGGACGAGTTCGACTTGAACGAGTATATCAAGGCCATCCATTTTGACGAGCTGAAGGTGCCCTCTATGCCCTTCCAGTTGCCCACGGCCCGCTATTATTACGGCCTGGGGGAGATGATGGACAGCGAGCTGGACTTTCTCAAGGCCACGGTGCTCAGCCGGTCCATGGAGCCGGTGACCATGTATAGCGATATGCCCATGGGCGAAATGGCCAAGGATCCGGAGTTCCCCAAAAAGTGGATGTTCGGTATGGCCATGATGCTGAAAAAGGGCCTGCACCTAAACCAGATCCATAACCTGGACCGATCCTTTGAGGATATGATGCTGGGGCTGGAGAGCTGGATACCCATGTATATGACCGGGCAAATTTCCCCATACTATCTGAAAAACGCGCCCGGCGGCCCCTTTTTACACCTGCTGAAGGTGTCCGGAGCGGCGGCTCTCAGCGGCGAAGCCATCGCCGGGCACCACGCTGAGGGACGGTATTACCTGACCAAAAACAAGCGGGAGCTGGACCATTACGCCATGCGGGCCCGGGCCCTGCTGGATAACGCATACCCCCTTATGGACATCTATCGCAGTGACCGGGAAAGCGAGAGGAATACTTTTCTGCTGGCCGACATCAGAAAGCCGGGACACCGCCGCAGCATTCTCTCCACATTGCCGCTGTATACGGCCAGTGAGGACCTCCTGGAACGTATTTTGGCCCGGAACGGCATTGATGCGGAACAAAAGCAAAGAATAAAAAGGTACGCCGCGGCGCAGAGACAAAGAATCATGGCCATCCTGGCTGAGGGAACGGTGGAGGACGAGAGCCCGGCCTTTACGCCGGAGGAATTCAGGGAGAAGCCGCCGGTGCTGGAGCTGTCGGGGGTGTTCTGCGAAGCCGACATTCCGTACAGCCAAGAGGAATATACGGCGCATTTGAACGATACGAAGGCCTTTGCCGCTCAGAATCCGAATTATAGCTGGGAGATGAGCGGAAGCCAGGCGTTCCGCAACCTGCAGATCCTGATCCACCAGGGGCGGTGGGTCATGGTGTCCAAGGGCAAGGCGCCGGCCATCCACTTCGTCATCCGTCACCCTAAGCTGCGCTATGCCATTGAGAGCTTTATCCCGCCCATAACGGAGCATGGATAGGCAGATGTCCGCCATACAATAAAAGACCGGCAGATTTCTGCCGGTCTTTTATTGTGCTATTGTGAAGGGAGCTCTGTAGTGCTCGGCTTTATTTCACCTGCCCGTGATAGTATTTTTTGGCGCAGAATTCCAGCCGGACCTCCACGGTGCCCTCGTCCTCCATCCAATCGGCAAAGTTGGAGAAATTCCGCTCTGCAACGCTGAATTTCAGCAGGTTGTGGGTGCGGACATTCTCCCTTTTGCAGAAAGCATAGATCCACTCATCGAAGGTCATGCCGTCCTGGAGACAATCCAGCATCTCCTGGGCCTTGCTTTCAAGAAAGCGTATGTTCTCGCCGATGAGGTCTGTGATGTCTGTCAGCACCTCCTTGTGAGCCACGATATAGGCGGGACAATGGAGGGCATAAAGGCTGCGCTTGCTCTCTAAGTCCCGGGCGATGAACATGGAGGTGGGGAGCTTGGCCCCCTCAATCTCCGAGCGGCTAATGAGACAATCCCCAAGGTAGGCTACACCGTCCGGGGTGATGATGCCGATGTGGCCGGCGCTGTGGCCGGGGAGCTGCAGGATGCCGAATTTCGCGCCGCAAAAATCCAGCTCCGTGGCGTCGGCGGAGATGATTACATCGGAGGTGAAGCATTCTTCCAGGAAATAAGCCCGGCTGCGGCCGTAGGTCAGGGCCACGTAGTTGGCCCGGTAGGCGTCGGGATTCACGGAGATGCCCGCCTCAATGATCTGCGCAGCGGCAATGGCGCCATACCGCTGCTGGAGATAGCGAACGTTGCCCGTGTGGTCAAAATGGGCGTGGGAGCAGAGAATGCCCTTGAGATGGAAGCCGTTGTCCTCCAGCAGGTGGGTCAGGCCGCTGCGGTCCAGCTTGGCATAGCCTGTGTCCAGCAGGACAATATCGGTGTCATTTAATTTATAAATAGGCAGCAGGGCTGTGGCGGCCACAGCCACATAGGTGCTGCCCAGGACATGGCGAAGCTCCATGAGGTGTTTTTCTCCTTTTTAGCTTTTGAATTTCTCCACTTTTTTCATTAAAAAACGGATTGCCACTGCCGCTTTTGCAAGCTGATTTCGCAGTGACAGGCTGCAATGACAGATTTTGATAATCTCATTATATCCATCGAGCGAAGAAAAACAAGAGCCGCCTTTTGCGAAAATTTCATTTACAAAAGGCGGGAAGTATTGTAAAATACTGTGGAGAATAAAAACAGGAGGATTTGTATGGACGAGCCGAAATATAAACGGGTGCTGCTGAAAATCAGCGGGGAAGCCCTGGCGGGAGAAAAGCACTTTGGCCTGGACTTTGGCGTTATGGGCCGGGTGGCGGATGTCATTAAGGAATGCGTGGAGATGGGTGTTCAGGTGGGCATCGTTATCGGCGGCGGCAACTTTTGGCGCGGCGTAAAGAATGGCGAGGGCTACATCGAGCGCACCCGGGCCGACCACATGGGCATGCTGGCCACGGCTATGAACTGCATGGCTATGGCCGACGTGCTGGAGCAAAAGGGCGTGGATGTGCGGGTGCAGACCGCCCTGGAAATTAAGGAGGTAGCTGAGCCCTATATCCGGGCCCGGGCCATCCGGCACCTGGAAAAGGGACGGGTGGTTATCTTCGGCTGCGGCATCGGCAGTCCCTTCTTCTCCACGGATACCGCGGCGGTGCTGCGGGCGGCGGAGATCGGCGCGGACGTTATCCTGCTGGCCAAAAATATCGACGGCGTTTATAACTGCGATCCGGCCAAGTTTGCCAATGCAAAGAAATTCGACTCTATTACCTATGATGATGTGCTGGCGCAGCATCTGTCCGTGATGGATAGCACCGCCACCAGCCTGTCTATGGATAATCACATCCCTGTTTTGGTATTTGCCCTGAAGGATCCCTACAACATCATCCGCGCCCTGCGCGGAGAAAAAATCGGAACGATCGTAAAGGAGGCTTAACCCCATGCTGAAAGACGAATACAAGGTTTACGAAGAAAAAATGAAGAAGAGCATCGAGTCCGTGAAGAATGACTTCGCTGCCGTGCGGGCGGGCCGGGCCAATGCCGCTGTGCTCAATCGCATTTCCGTGGACTATTACGGCACCCCTACGCCCATCCAGCAGGTGGGCAGTGTGGCGTCTCCGGATCCCCGGACCCTGGTCATCACCCCCTGGGACGGGTCTTTGCTGCGGGCCATTGAAAAGGCCATTCTGGAGTCCGACCTGGGCATCAATCCCCAGAACGACGGCAAGTGCATCCGCCTGTCCTTCCCCCAACTCACCGAGGAGCGCCGCAAGGAGCTGGTGAAGCAGATCCACAAGTATTCTGAAAACGGCAAGGTGGCCGTGCGCAACATCCGGCGGGACGCCATGGATAGGTTTAAGAAGATGCAGAAGGCCTCTGAGATCACCGAGGATGAGCTGAAGCTGGCGGAAAAGGACCTGCAGAAGATTACCGACGACAACTGCAAGGAGCTGGATAAGCTCCTGGAGATTAAGGAAAAGGAACTGATGTCTGTCTGATGGGGCTGTTTTCCAAAAAAGTCTCTCATAAGGCGGGGCAGGTGGATAAAAGCCGCCTTCCCCGCCACATCGCTATCATTATGGACGGCAACGGTCGTTGGGCGAAGAAGCGCGGGCTTCCTCGTACTGCCGGACATAAGGTGGGCGCGGAGACGTTCCGCAAAATCGCCCTGTACTGCAAGGCCCTGGGCGTGGAATATCTGACCATTTACGCCTTCTCCACGGAGAACTGGAAGCGGCCCGCCGATGAGGTAAGCACCCTCATGAGCCTGCTGAAAAAGTATATGCAGGAGGCCATTGACACCATGGAGCGGGACCAAATGAAGCTGCGCTTTTTCGGCGATCTCTCGGCCCTGAGTCCGGAGCTGCAGGCCCTGGCCCATAAAGCCAATGAGGTGGCGGACCGGGTGGAGGGCTTTCAGGCAAACCTGTGCATCAACTATGGCGGGCGGGATGAGATCCTCCACGCGGCCCGGGAATGTGCCGCCGCAGGGGAGGAGATGACGGAGGAGAACCTGGAAAGACATCTCTACTCCGCCGGGATCCCCGATCCGGAGCTTATCATCCGCCCCGGCGGAGAGCTGCGGCTAAGTAACTTCCTGCTGTGGCAGTGCGCGTATTCGGAGTTTTACTTCTGTGATACCCTGTGGCCGGATTTCGGCGAAAGGGATCTGGACGAGGCCATCGTGGCCTTCCAGCAGCGGGACCGCCGCTTTGGCGGAGTCAAGCAAGAGAAATAAAAAAGGAACTGAAGCTATGAAACAGAGAATATTAGTGGCGGTCATCGGTATCCCGTTGCTGCTTTTGGTGCTTTGCTGGTTGCCCCATTGGGCTACGGCGGCGCTGCTGGCGGCATTGGGCGTCATTGGCGCCCACGAGCTGCTGGCGGCGGTGAGCGGCCCGGAAAAGACGAAACGGCTGTGGGTCTTGGCGGGCGTTTTGGCCGTGCTTACGGTGTTTGCCACCTACGCGGGCAGGGAGGAATACAAGGGCACGGTGCTGGCGGCTGCGCCCTGGCTGCTGTGTGCGGCGGCGGCACTGCTGTTTTTACTGGCGGTGCGGTGGTACGGCCGGGAAAATGCCGTGGCATTTCAGGATATCTGCGCAGTGCTGCTGGGCGGCGTGGCCATCCCCTTGGCCATGAGCTGCCTGCTGCGGCTGCGGCTGCTTAACTACGGCGGCGGATTGGTGCTGATGCCCCTGGTGGCCGCATTTATGAGCGACTCGGCGGCCCTGTTTACGGGCATGGCCTGCGGCAAGCATAAGCTGGCATCCAAAGCCAGTCCCAAAAAGACCGTGGAGGGCGCCGTGGGCGGACTCGTCGGCGGTGCGCTGGGAATGATCGTCTTTCGCATCGTGTTCTTTTTCGTCACGCTGCAGCCGCTTTCCATCGGCTGGTGCATGGTCATTGGCTTGGTGGGTGCGTTTATGGGCCAGCTGGGCGATCTGAGCTTTTCTGTTATCAAGCGCCAGTGCGGCATCAAGGATTATGGCCGCCTGCTGCCGGGCCACGGCGGCGTGCTGGACCGGTTTGACAGCGTTATCTTCGCCGCTCCGGTGGTGTGGATGATTGCAACGGCAGTTGGAATGTGAGAATAAAATGAGCAAGTGTATTTCTGTTTTGGGCAGCACCGGTTCTATAGGCCGGCAAACGCTGCAGGTGGCCCGGGAGCTGGGACTAAAGGTGGCGGCTCTCACCGCCGGTAAACAAATTGATCTGTTGGAGCAGCAGGCACGGCAGTTTCGTCCGTGCCTTGTTGCCGTGTTTGAGGAAAACGCCGCCCGGGAGCTGCGGGAAAGGCTTTCGGATCTGCATATACAGGTTATGAGCGGCATGGAGGGCCTCTTGGCGGCGGCAGAGCTGGCCGACAGCGACACCGTGGTCACGGCGGTCATGGGCAGTGTGGGCCTGGAGCCGACGCTTGCGGCCATCCGCAGGAAAAAGCGCATCGCCCTGGCCAACAAGGAGACACTGGTGTGCGCCGGGGAGCTGGTGATGGCGGAGGCGGAGAAATACGGCGCGGAGATCGTGCCGGTGGATTCGGAGCATTCGGCCATTTTTCAGAGCCTCCAGGGCTGCCGGGATCGGGGCGAGGTGAAGCGGCTTCTGCTCACCTGCTCCGGTGGGCCGTTTTTCGGCAAGACATTTGCGGAGCTGGAGCATATGACGGCGGCGAACGCCTTGAAGCACCCTAACTGGAGCATGGGATCAAAAATCACCATCGACTCCGCTACCCTTATGAACAAGGGCCTGGAGATCATCGAGGCCATGCGGCTGTACGGCCTGCCCCTGGCCCAGGTGGATGCGGTGATCCACCGGCAGAGCATCATCCACTCCCTGGTGGAATACCGGGACGGCGCCATGATCGCCCAGCTGGGCACACCGGATATGAAGCTGCCCATCCGCTACGCCCTGACCTACCCCTACCGGGCCGCGACCCCGGATAAACCGCTGGATCTGCTCTCCTGCGGGCCGCTGACCTTCAGCGCCCCGGATGAGGAGGCGTTCCCCTGCCTGCGCATTGCTAAAGATTGCGCTGCCGCCGGGGGCACCGCCTGCGCCATTATGAACGGAGCCAACGAGGTGGCCGTGGCGCAGTTCCTCCGGGGTGAGATCGGCTTCAACGACATCGCCCGCCGGGTGGAGCGGGCCCTTTCCCGGGTAGCGGTGAAATATCAGCCGAGCCTTGGGGATATACTGGAAGCAGACCGGTTGGGCCGGGAGGCTGCCCGGTAAAAAAAGACGCCGCGGCGTCAGATGGGAGCGACTATGTCCACTGTTTTGTATATTTTGGTTGCGCTGCTGGTGTTCGGCGTACTTATCGCCGTCCATGAGCTGGGGCATTTTCTGGCGGCAAAGGCCTGTGGGGTGAAGGTGAACGAGTTCTCTATCGGCATGGGCCCCGCCATTTTCAAAAAGCAAAAGGGGGAGACCTTGTATGCCCTGCGATGCTTGCCCTTCGGCGGATTCTGCGCCATGGAGGGGGAGGACGAGACATCTGAGGATCCCCGGGCCTTGGAAAACCAGGGCTTTTGGGCGAAGCTGCTGATCTTTGCCGCCGGGGCGGTGATGAATTTTCTGGCGGGCCTGCTGATCATCCTGTGCCTGTATGGCGGGGCAAAGGCATTTGTCACCCCGGTGATCGCCGACTTTGCCTAGGGCTGTCCCTTGGAGGGGACACTGTTAGCCGGCGACAAGGTCACCGCCATTGACGGCGAGCGGATCTATGTCTACAGCGATGTGAGCCTGCTGCTGAATTTGAAGCAGAGCGGCAGCCATGACCTGACGGTGCTCCGAAACGGCGAGAAGGTAGAGCTTACCAATGTCCCCATGGAGCTGCGGGAGTATACCGACAAAAACGGCAATGCTTACACGGGCTATGGACTCACTTTTTCCGTGAAGGAGGCCGGCATCGGCGACCGGATCGGCTACAGCTTTGCCAACGCCATAGACTTTGTACGCATGGTGCGCCTGTCGCTGCAGATGCTGGTCACAGGTCAGGCCGGAGTTAAGGACATAAGCGGGCCGGTGGGCATTGTCTCCGTTATTACCGATGTGGGGCAGAGCAGCAGCTCGGCCTCCGCAGCCGTGCGGAACATTGCGTATCTGGCGGCCATGATCGCCGTAAACCTGGCGGTGATGAACCTGCTGCCCCTGCCGGCGCTGGACGGGGGAAAAATCTTCTTCCTGGTCATCAACGCCCTGTGCATGCTGGTGATCCGCAAGCGCATCCCGCAGAAGTTTGAGAGCTATGTCCACATTGCGGGCTTTGCGCTGCTGATGCTGCTGATGCTGGCGGTGACGTTTCAGGATGTGTGGAAAATATTCCAATAACTGGCGAAAAAACTTCGTTTTTTCTGCCAAAGGAATCGCAGTCTGCTGCGCGCATAATTTTGAGCTTAGCTCAAAATTCCACACTGGCAGCCTGAGCGGTATTTTTCCCCACGCACATGTCGCGGTGAAAAATGATTTAAATTTTTCGCATCTGCGGATGCGAACTCTGCGAGGCTTTTTTGGCTGGCGCTTTTCATGAGGGAGAAAGGAGCGTATGAGAATATGAGCAAGCAAATTCAGGTGGGCAGCGTGGCCGTAGGCGGCGGCGCGCCCGTGAGCATACAGTCCATGTGCAACACGCCTACTCAGGATGTGGCGGCCACGGTGAGCCAGATCCTCCGCCTGGAGAAGGCCGGGTGTGAGATCATCCGTGTGGCCGTGCCGGATCAGGATGCCGCCCGGGCCGTGGGAGAAATTAAACGCCGCATCCACATTCCCCTGGTTTGCGACATCCATTTTGACTATAAGCTGGCTCTTTTATGCGCAGAGCAGGGGGCGGATAAAATACGTATCAACCCGGGGAACATCGGGTCAAAAGACCGGGTGCGGGCTGTGGCGGACGCCTGCCGGGAGCGGGGCATCCCCATCCGCATCGGCGTCAACGGCGGGTCATTGGAAAAGAACCTGCTGGCCAAATACGGCGGCGTCACGGCGGAGGCGTTGGTGGAGAGTGCCCTGGGCCATGTGCGTCTTTTGAACGATTGTAATTTTGACGACATCTGCATCTCCGTCAAATGTTCGGATGTGCCGGTGAATATGCAGGCCTATCAGCTGCTCCGCCAGCGGACGGCCTATCCCCTGCACCTGGGCGTCACCGAGGCAGGTACCCCCACCATGGGCATCCTGAAGTCAGCCATGGGCATTGGGGGCCTTCTGTGCCTGGGCATCGGCGACACCGTCCGGGTGAGCCTGACGGCGGACCCGGCGGAGGAGGTGCGTGCGGCCAAGCAGATTTTATCTGCCGCCGGGGTGCGGCGCTTCGGACCCAACCTCATCTCCTGCCCCACCTGCGGCCGCACCAAGTACGACATGATCCCCATTGCCCGGGAGGTGGAGCGGCGGCTGGAGGGCTGCGAGAAGAATATCACTGTGGCGGTAATGGGCTGCGTAGTCAATGGGCCCGGAGAGGCTGCCGCTGCCGATGTGGGCATCGCCGGGGGAAAGGGCGAGGGCCTGGTGTTCTGCCGGGGCAAGATCCTGTATAAGGTTCCGGAGGACAAGCTGGTGGATGCACTGATGAACGAGATCGAGAAGCTGTAAGTATGGAGAAGATTGGATTTTTAGACTTTTTTGGGAGCTTTTTGCCGCCCCATGACCTGCGGCCGCTGCTGGCGGACGCCAAGCTCGTGTCGGGCGAGCTGGATCGGGGGAGCCGCACCCTGGAGGCGGAGGTGGAGAGCCGGGAGAACATGCCCGACGCCGCCGTGGCGGCCCTGGAGCAGCTGCTGCAGGAGCATTACGGATTCCGCCAGGTGCGGCTGCGGTTTGTGTCCGCTGCCGGGAAAAAGAGTGCCGAGCAGGTGCTATTTGGCAAGCCCATCAAGGGCAAGCCCGTCTCCATGGAGGAGCTGAACCCCAAAATGGGCGGCGTTGTGGTGGAGGGCAAGGTGTTTTTTGCCGATTGCCATGAGACCCGGCGTCCCGGGGTATGGGTGTTGACCTTTGACATGACGGATTACAAAAACTCCGTCACTGTCCGCAAATATATGCAGACCAAGGAGCTGGGTGGCCTGCAAAGCGCCATCGCCCCGGGGATGTGGCTGCGGGTCCAGGGCTTTATGGAGCTGACCCGGGACGGAAAGGACGTGCAGCTCAATCCCCAAAGCATCATGAAGATCGGCCATGAGGGCCGGAAGGATACGGCGAAGGAGAAGCGGGTGGAGCTGCACCTGCATACCCGCATGTCCAACATGGACGCCTTGACGGACCCGGCGGCGGTGATTAAGGAGGCCATTGCCTGGGGGCACCCGGCTATCGCCATCACTGACCACGGCGTGGTGCAGGCCTTTCCCGATGCCTGGCACACAGCCAAGGGAAAAATAAAAATTCTCTATGGCGTGGAAGGGTATTTCATCAACAATCTGGACGATCGGGTGGCGGTTCACGGCCCGGCGGACCAGGATTTTGACGACGAGATCGTCTGCTTTGACATCGAGACCACGGGCCTGCAGGTGATGAAAGAGGCTATCACGGAGATCGGCGCGGTGGTGCTGAAAAACGGGGAGATTACAGACCGATTCCAAACCTTTGTAAATCCCGGCCGCCGCCTGACACCGGAAATAATCGGCCTTACGGGCATCACCGACGCCATGCTCAAGGACGCACCCCAGCTCAAGGAGGCCCTGGAGGCATTTCTGCAGTTTGTAAACGGGCGTCCTCTGGCGGCCCACAATGCGGAGTTTGACATCGGCTTCATCCGGGAGGGCTGCCGCCGGGTGGGGCTGGATTTTTCGCCCACCTATGTGGACTCCCTGATTCTGGCCCAGAACCTGCTGCCGGAGCTGAATAAATTTAAGCTGGATATAGTGGCAGAGCATCTGGACCTGCCGTCCTTCAACCACCACCGTGCCTCGGATGATGCGGGCATGGTGGGCTATATGCTTATCCCGTTTTTTGAGAAAATGCGCCGGGAGCTGGGCATCAATCGCCTGCAGGAGATCAACGGCAAAATGCTGGAGCTGCGGCCCCTGGGCAATAAGAACCACCGCCGGCCCAAGCACATTATTATTCTGGCTAAAAACAAGCTGGGGCTCAAGCACCTGTATCAGCTGGTGTCGGCCTCCAACCTGAAATATTTCAAGCGCTTTCCCATCATCCCCAAGACGGAGCTGGCGGCCCACCGGGAGGGGCTCATCATCGGATCCGCCTGCGAGGCCGGGGAGCTGTTCCGGGCGGTGGTGGACCACAAGGACTGGGACGAGCTGAAGCGCATCGCCTCCTTTTACGACTATCTGGAGATCCAGCCCCTGTGCAACAACGCCTTCATGCTGCGCAGCGGCGAGGCCCGGGACGAGGAGGAGCTGCGGGACTTCAACCGCACCATTGTCCGCCTGGGCGCGGAGCTTAATAAGCCCGTCTGCGCCACCGGGGATGTGCATTTTATGGAGCCGGAGGATGAAATTTACCGCCATGTGCTCCTGGCCAGCAAAAAATTCCCCGACGCAGACAAGAGCCTGCCCATTTACTTTAAGACCACCGATGAGATGCTGGAGGAATTTTCCTACCTGGGAGAGGAGACCGCCTATGATGTGGTGGTGAAGAATCCCCGGATGATCGCGGACCTGGTGGAGGAAATTGAGCTGCTGCCCCCGGGACAGCTTTTCCCGCCCCGGCTGGAAAACTCTGAGCAGGAGCTCCACGACATGGTGTGGAGCAAGTGCCACGAGCTATACGGAGAGAATCCCCCGAAGCTGATTGTGGATCGGCTGAATGTGGAGCTGGGCGGCATCTTGGGCAAGTACGATGTGGTGTATATGTCGGCCCAGAAGCTGGTGCAGCGGAGCCTGGAAAACGGATACCTGGTGGGCTCGAGAGGGTCTGTGGGATCATCGCTGGTTGCCTATATGGCGGGCATCACGGAGGTGAACTCTCTGCCGCCCCACTACCGCTGCCCCCGGTGCAAGCACACGGAGTTCATTACCGACGGCAGCTATGGCTGCGGTGCGGATATGCCGGACAAAAGCTGCCCCGAGTGCGGGGAAAAGCTGGTGAAGGACGGGTTTGACATCCCCTTTGAGACCTTTCTAGGCTACGGCGGCGGCAAGGTGCCGGATATCGACCTGAACTTCTCCGGGGAATACCAGGCCCGGGCCCATCGCCATGCGGTGGAGATGTTCGGCGAGACACAGGTGTTTCGAGCCGGGACCATCGGCACTCTGGCAGAAAAGACTGCCTACGGCTTTGTGCGCAAGTACCTGGAGGAGCGGCAGATCACTGCCGGCAATGCGGAGATGAATCGCCTGACCCTGGGCTGCGTGGGCGTGCGGCGCACCACGGGCCAGCATCCCGGCGGCCTGGTGGTTGTGCCGGACGATATGGATGTGGAGGATTTCACCGCCGTGCAGCACCCGGCGGATGCCGAGGACGCAGAGACCGTCACCACCCATTTTGAATACCACTGCATGGAGGATAACCTCTTGAAGCTGGATATGCTGGGTCACGATGACCCGTCCATGATCCGCATGCTGGAGGACCTCACCGGGGTCAATGCCCGAGCCATCCCCTTGGACGACCCGGATACCATGAGTATTTTCACCTCCTCCAAGGTGCTGGGCTTTGAAAATGACGAGCTGCTTGGTCCCACCGGTGCCGTGGCCATCCCGGAGTTCAATACCCGGTTTACCCGGCAGATGCTCATAGATACCCAGCCCAAGGATTTTAACACCCTGGTGCGGCTTTCGGGCTTCTCTCACGGCACGGATGTGTGGCTTGGAAATGCCCGGGAGCTGATTGTGGGCGGCACGGCCTCGGTTCTGCAGACTGTGGGCTGCCGCGATGACATCATGCTCTATCTCATTTCCATGGGCCTGGACCCGAAAATGAGCTTCAAGATCATGGAGGCTGTGCGAAAGGGCAAGGTGAAAAAGGGCGGCTTCCAGGAGGGCTGGGTGGAGGCCATGGAGGAGCACGGCGTGCCGGAGTGGTACATCGAGTCCCTGGCCAAGATCGGGTATCTTTTCCCTAAGGCCCACGCCGTGGCCTATGTGATGATGGCCTTCCGCATCGCCTGGTTCAAGGTCCATGAGCCCCTGGCCTTCTATGCAACCTTCTTCTCCATCCGGGCCAAGGCCTTTGACGCGGAGTTCTGCTGTGCCGGAAAGGAGGCCGTGGAGCGAAAGATCCATGAGATCGAGAATAACAAGGACGCCACCGCCGTGGAGCAGAACCTTATGGTGACCCTGGAGGTGTGCTACGAGTTTTATCTCCGGGGCTTCCACTTCGACACCATCGATATTTACCACAGCGATGCAACGAGGTTCACCATCACCGAGGGCGGTTTGCTGCCGCCGCTGATCTCCGTCCACGGGTTGGGCGAGGCCGCCGCCCAGGACACGGTGGAAAAGCGCAAGGGAAAGACCTTTATCTCCATTGAGGAGTTTTCCATGTGCTGCAATAAGCTGTCCAAGACGCATATTGAACAGCTGAAGGCCCTGGGGGCCTTTGCGGGCATGGCGGACACAAGCCAGGTGAATTTGTTTGACGGATTTTAAAATAAAACAGGAAGGAGCCGTTCGATCGAACGGCTCCTTCCTGTTTTAAGCGAGTTTTATTCGTCGTAGATGCCCAAAATGACGATGCCTGCCACCACCAGTGCAATCATAAGATAGTGCTTCCAGGAGAGCTTTTCCTTCAGGAAAATACGGCTCCACACCACGGACAGTACGCAGTAGGCGGAGATGATAGGGGCTGCCAGGGCCACATGCTCCGTGTCCGCCAGGGCGTAGATATAGGCGAACTGGCCGGCGGTCTCGCACAGAGCGCCCAGGTACTTGGGCCCCTCCCGCTTAGGCACCAGCTTCTGCCTGCGGATGAGCACCACATACACAAAGCACGCAATACCCGCCGCCAGGAAGGTCAGCTCATAAGCGCAGTTGGCGCTATCCTCGTTCAGGGTCTCCAGCACCTTGCTGTCGGCGAAGGTGCCCAGGGCGTCCAGCACGCAGTAGAGAATGGGCAGCACCAGCGCCAGGGCGGACTTGGCGTACTTATAGTTGCCGGCCTCCTGGCGAGCCAGGCGCAGCTCGTCGTCCTCCCGGGCCTCCACAATGCCCAGCCCGATAACGCCCACACACACCAGGGCCATGGCTGCATACTGGGCCGGGGCCAGCAGGGCAGACCCGGTGATGATACTCAGCACCGCCACCATCGCGCCGGAGGAGTTGCAGATGGGAGACGAGATGGACAGCTCAATGTAGCGAAGCCCCACGTATCCCAGGGCCATGGACAGAATATACAGCAGCGACACCGGCAGATAGGTGAGGATGATGGAGAAATTAATTTCCGTCCCGCCGATAAAGATTTCATAAGCTGCGTGCAGACCCATGACCACGCCCACAGCCATGACCATTTTCAGGTGGGCGTACTTGTCGTCGGCATCCCGACAGCCGATTTTAGAAAACAGATCCGATCCGCTCCAGAACAGAAGCGCGATCACAGAAAACCAAAACCACATAGATGAAAATACTCCTTATTATTTTATAGCTTAATGATTCCGGCGTCCGCCAGCTTTTGCATACTCAAAAGAATGCCCAGCTTGCCGTGAAACCAGGTGAGACCGCCCTGGAAGTAGACCGCGTAGGGGGGGCGGATGGGCCCGTCGGCGGAAAGCTCAATGGAGCTGCCCTGCACGAAGGCTCCGGCGGCCATAATGACCTCGCTCTCATAGCCGGGCATAGCCCAGGGCTCCGGGGTCACATAGCTGTCCACGGCGGCGGCGGACTGGATACCCTTGCAGAAGGCCACCATGGCTTCCTTGCTGCCCAGCTCCACGGCCTGGATGATGTCGTGTCGACTCTCGGCGGAGCCGGGCACCACCCGGAAGCCCAGCTTTTCATAGCAGGCGGCGGCAAATACGGCGCTCTTCACCGCCGAGGCCACCACCGTGGGCGAGAGAAACAGCCCCTGGTAAAAGGCGGGCATCAGCCCCAGATTTGCGCCTACCTCCTGCCCAAGGCCCGGGGCGCTGAGACGGTAGGCACAGCGGTCCACGCATTCCCTGGTGCCGCAGATGTAGCCGCCGATGGGGGCCAGGCCGCCCCCGGGATTCTTAATGAGGCTCCCCACGATCATGTCTGCTCCCAGATCTGAGGGTTCCTGCATCTCCACAAATTCGCCGTAGCAGTTGTCCACCATGCAGAGCACGCCGGGCTTGCACTGCTTGCAGAAGGCGATCAGCTTCCCAATTTGCTCCACGGAGAAGGTGGGCCTTGTAGCGTACCCCTTGGAGCGCTGGATGGTGATGAGCTTGGTTTTATCCGTAATGGCCCGGCGGATGCCCTCATAGTCAAAGGTGCCGTCAGGCAGCAGCTCCACCTCCCGGTAGCTCACGCCGTATTCCGCCAGGGAGCAGGGGGAGGGACGGATACCGATGACCTCCTCCAATGTGTCGTAGGGCCGGCCCACAGGGCTTAAAAGCTCGTCTCCGGGCCGTAGATTGGCACTGAGGGCCACGGTGAGGGCATGGGTACCGCAGGTGATCTGGGGCCGCACCAGGGCTGCCTCCGTGTGGAAGCAGTCGGCATAGACCCGCTCCAGATTATCCCGCCCCTCATCGTCATAGCCGTAACCTGTGGTGGCGGCAAAATGGGTAGCGTTGACGCGGTTTTTCTGCATAGCGGCAAGCACCTTGCACTGGTTGTACTCCGCCACTGCGTCGATCTCCCGGAATCGCTCCGTAAGATCACCGAGAGTCGCCTCGCCAAATTCATAAACGGCCTGGGAGACCCCCAACTGCCGATACATTTCGTTCATCATGATTCGCTGTCCTCCGTGTTTTGCAGAATTTCCTGAGCCACCCGGTCCAGTACCTCCGGCCGGGAGACCACCAGACCCTGACTCTCACTGCCCAAAATCAGCAGCGTGTCTCCGGGGTGGATATTAAAAAAATCCCGGGCCTCCTTGGGGATCACGATCTGACCCCGGTCACCCACCTTGGCGGTGCCAAACACCCGCCGGGTAGGGGAGCGGCCCAATATATGCTTGCCCTGGGGCATAGGCTCACCTCACAAAAATCATCTTTTTCATACTTGTGTGACAGATGGCAGTATATCACACCCACCGGAAAATGCAAGCCCTTTCCGCGAAAAAAAGCCCGTATTCCGCAGAATACGGGCTTTTTTCCACTTCACTCCAGCTTTTCCGGAAACTCCACCCCGTTCAGCCGTAAGATCATCCGCAGAGGATAGTCCCTGTCCAGGTAGTTCCGGCAATACCAATCAAAGGTAGCCTCCGGTAAATGCATAAGCTCCGGGGCCTCGCAGCGGAACAGCTCAAAGGTTTTCCGATCCCCCGAGAGCAGGGCTGCCAGCACATCCAGCCGCTTTTCCTCCGCCAGGCGGATCAGACACGCATCCATGATAGAGGCGCAGGCCTGCTCATCCGGGGGGGCAAACTGCTCCTTGTTCCCCAGCCAGTAAAGGAACTCGTTAGGGTCCAGATCCAGCTTGGTGGTGATTTGGCTCAGCTTGTAAAATTCCTGCCAATCTCTCTTTTTCAGCACCTGGATAAGGTACTGCACCAGCCCGTCATCCAAGGCGATACAATCCAAAAAAACCTCAAAGGCGTGCTTGCCTGCGTCCGGATCCGTCTCCTTCTGTACAGGCTCCTCCGCCTGCTCCTCCCGGGCCTGGCTGGCCAGGACCCGGGCGGCGGAGAGCGCATCGTCCATAGAGAAACTGTCGTAAGCCGCCTGGGGGACTTCGTCTCCCGCTGCGGCGGCACAGGCGCGCACAAAGGCGGGAATGCCCATAGCGCCGATCTGCCGCTGCAGCTCCATAGCCCGATGCATTTCATCGGTTTGCGTAAGTGTGATGCCCTCCGGGGCGGTTAGGGAGCCTTCGCAGATCTGGGTCATATATTGCAGGTAATAGTCAAACAGTGTCATAGTACAGCCTCACTTTCCAGCCTTGACTTTACCACACCCGGCGGGGAATTGCAAGACGCCTGCAAATATGGTAAGATGGCCCAAAGGAGGGAAAGCCCATGCAGGAATATTACGCCGCGCCCATGGAGGGCCTCACCGGCTGGCGCTGGCGGCAGGTGCAATCGGAGCTGTTCGGCGGCGCGGACCGCTACTACACGCCCTTTCTCTCGCCCAATGCCAATTTCGAGTTTCAGACCAAGGAGCTGCAGGAGATCGACCCGGAGCATAACCGGGACCTTTTTGTGGTGCCGCAAATCCTTACCAATCGGCCGGAATACTTCGTTTGGGCGGCTAAAGAGTGCCAGAGTCGGGGCTACAGCGAGGTGAATCTGAACCTGGGCTGCCCCTCCGGCACGGTAACGGCGAAAAATAAGGGGGCTGGCTTGCTGCGGGAAAGGGACATCCTGCGAGCACTTCTGGACGGCATATTCGATGCCCTTCCGGACCTGAAAATTTCCGTCAAGACACGCATCGGCTGGGATGATCCCGACCAGTGGCCCGCTCTGCTGGCCCTGCTGAACGACTATCCCATTACTCTGCTTATTATTCATCCCCGGGTGCGAACGGAATTTTACAAGGGGAGAGTCCACCGGGACGCCTTTGCCTGGGCGCAGGCGAACACCGGCCTGCCTCTGTGCTATAACGGCGACCTGCTGACCCCGGCGGATGTGTCTGCCGCTCCAAACGTGCCCTTGATGTTTGGGCGGGGCCTCCAGGCGGACCCGTCCCTGCTGCGCCGTCTCCGAGGCGGAGAGAGGGCCAGTGTGGCCGAGCTGCAGGCCTTCCACGATGCCATCTATACCGCCTATCGCCGGGATTACTCCGGCGATGTGCCTGTGCTGCACCGGATGAGAGAGCTGTGGAATTACCTGGCCGGCAGCTTTCGGAACGCAGAGCCGCTGCTGCGCGCCGTCCGCAAGGCCCGCACCTGCGCAGCCTATGAGCAGGCGGTCCGGCCGTTCTTTGCCCGGGCGGAGATGATAAGAGAATGAGAAAGCTGCCCTTCCGGATACGCTCCGAAAGGGCAGCTCTTTATGCAGTTCAGTTCAGCACAAATACGGTGCAGTTGCGGCGGCCGAAGCGGCAGGCCTGGTCGTATTCATCAAACCAAAGGTCCAGCTTGTAGCCCTTGATACTGGTGCCGCAATCGGCGGCAGTGGCCATGCCGTAGGTCAGGTACCCATCGTCCGTGTAGATATAGAACCGTGTGCCATAGGGGAACACGGAGGGATCCACAGCAATGTTGCCATACTGAGTGGGCCGGCCGGAAGCCGTCCGGCCGTGGATGGCGTAGGCACTGGCATTGCACGTCACCTGGGAGGAGAAGGTCATGGTGTCACCGGAGGCAAAGAGCAGATACCCGCTGCCGTCATCGTTGCGATAAACGGACACCAGCTCGTCACCGTCGGCCACGGAATCCACCAACGTACCGTATTCTACCACTTGGGTGACGGAATTGTCCTCGGTGGTGGAGATAAACTCTGTCCTTTCCAGCTTACCCTTGACAAAAACATCCATGTAGGTTTGGGTCACAGTGCCGGGCACACCGGGGGTGATGATCTCCTCCGTGCCTTTTGCCATCAGAGGATCGGCAATCCGCTCCTCGGCAAAGTCTGTCTGCACCTGCACGTTGCGCAGGCGAGTGTACTGGCGGCATACAGTGATGCTGGGGGTATCAGCGGTGAGGTCCACCACCACCATCTCATCGTCTGCCACCTTCACATGGCTGCGGCGCAGCAGATTGGCCACAGTCTCGTGGCGGGTGGTGACAACACCGGCGTCTGCGGTGTCATCCTCTGCGGAGCCGCTTAAAGAGGCGGACAGCAGCTTTGCCTCGGGTCCGGAGCTTTTCACGGTGGCGGAGGTCCCCTCCTCCACGGCGGCGAGCTGCACATCCTGCCCTTTGGGCAGGATGAGCTGCACATCTGCGGCACCGGCGTTATTGGAGCCGGTGTAGAGCGCTTCGCTTTGGTAGTCCAGGTCAGAGTCTGCGGTGACGGTATAGGTTTCCTGATCGTCAATGAGCAGGTACACATCCCCGTCTACCGGAGCGGGACCCATACAGATGCAAATCACCAGGCCCAGCAGCGTCAGCGGGGCCAAGAAGGTGAGCAGACGCCGGCGTTTGAGCGGCCCATCCCGCAGAGCGCCCAGGCGTTTCAGAATCGTTTGGATCATACAGTGTTTCCTCCATTGCGCCGGTTTTTCAGACCGGGCCGGAGGCTCCTTTCGGTAGTTTTATTGGGAGACATCCCTTGAAAAGTTAAAGGAATGATGCTTATTTGTAATCAAAATGTAACACTTGTAACAAAACTAAATTTGACAGGAGTATATCACTTTTTTTACGATGTGTCAAGTTTTTCCGGAAAGGGGCGGATTTATGCACCCTTGCCAGGGGAAAAATGGAAGGATCGAAAACGAAACGGAAACAAAAATGTTACAGACTGGGGGACGAAAAAGTCGTGGATTCGGTGTTGCCTCAGGGGGAAAGTTTCGGTATAATGGAATCGGTATTTTGAAGCGAGGAGGGAGCGCTGTGCGTCCTGTATATATCCCCGTGGGCCATATCGTCAACGCCCACGGCATCAAAGGCGAGGTCAAGCTGAACCCGGAGGGCTTCACCCCGGAGTTTGTGACAGAGTTTGATACGCTCTATATAAATGGGGAGTCCGTGCAGGTGAAAAGCCGCCGGGTCCACAAGTCCACGGTGCTTCTGACTCTGCCCGGGGTAGAGGATATGGACGCCGCCCTGGCCCTGAAGGGCCGGGAGGTCTCCATCCGGCGGGAGGATGCGCATCTCCCGGAGGGCGAGTATTTTGATGCTGAGCTGGTGGGCGCTATGGTTTTGGATGACGCCACCGGAGAGGAGCTGGGAAGGATCCGCCGGGTGCTGCACTATCCCGCCCACAAGGTCTACGAGGTCCGGGGCAGCCGGGAGTATCTCATCCCAGCGGTGCCGGGGGTGTTCATTGCGTCCGTGGATCCGGACGGCGGCGTTATGCGTATCCACATGATGAAAGGATTGGCCACCGATGAGAATTGATATTATGACCCTCTTTCCCGATGCCATCGAGGCCATGATGGGCCAATCCATCATCGGCCGGGCCCGGGACCGGGGCTATATCCGGCTCTATACCCATCAGATCCGGGAATATACTACCAATAAGCAGATGCAGGTGGACGACTACCCCTACGGCGGCGGTCGGGGGGCGGTGATGCAGGCGGATCCCCTGTACCGCTGCTGGGAGCATATCTGCCGGGAGGTGGGGCAGCGGCCCCACACCATCTACCTGTCTCCCTGCGGCCGGACCTTCACCCAGGAGGTAGCCAAGGAGCTGAAGGCGGCTCACGAGAACATCGTCCTGGTCTGCGGCCACTATGAGGGGGTGGACCAGCGATTTATCGACGAGTGTGTGGATGAGGAACTGAGCATGGGCGACTTTGTCCTCACCGGCGGGGAGATCCCGGCCATGGCTGTGGCGGATTGCCTGTTCCGCATGGAGGAGGGGGTGCTGCCCGAGGAGAGCTGCTACACCGACGAGAGCCACTGGAACAGCCTTTTGGAGTATCCCCAGTATTCCCGGCCGGAGGAGTGGCACGGGCGCAAGGTTCCCGCCATCCTCCTCAGCGGCAACCATGGCGGCGTGGATGATTGGCGCCGAAAGGAGAGCTACAAGCGCACCATGGCCCGGCGGCCGGACCTTTGGGCCCGGTTCGATGAGAGCGCCGTAAAGACCAAGCACGATAAAAAGATCCTCCAGCAGGCCAAGGACGAATTCACCGCCGAACAGGAACAAAAAGAATAATATGTGTTGCAAAGAACGGCAGAGATGCTCCATCGCATCTCTGTCGTTTCGCTGCCCGCCGCCTAAGCTCCGCACAGCGTATCCGCAGGGGCCGATGTCTGCATCGGCATTCATAAATGCGCAGGGCGGGGTGCCCTCACACCGCCGCTTCGTTAACCACCGCGCCCCTTGCAAAGCCCTGCCATTGCGCACGGTGGCTGTGAGGAACGAACCGAGCGCTGCCAGTGGCAGAATAAGCGAGGTGAGCGAGTGAATGCGGTCAAAATTTCAAGCGCCCGTCGTAAGGCAGCGCAGAAATTTTGGGCACCGCAACAGGGGCATCCACATTCCCACACCCCCTCAAAAAAATCCCGGCCATCCCCCAAATTTCTCTTGACTTTTTCGGGGAAATGGGGTATCATTAACAATGTTGTAAAGCTGATTTACTTTACAGGAGGAGGGCGAACCGTGAAAAACCAGACCTACTGCATGACCATGCTGCTTGATTTTTACGGCGAGATCCTGACCCAGCGGCAGAGAGAATTCTTTGACCTGTACTATAACGAGGATTTGAGTCTGGCGGAGATTGCGGAGAACTACGGTATCAGCCGCCAGGGTGTCCGGGACGCCATCGTCCGGGCAGAGACCGCCATGGAGGAGCTGGAGGACAAGACGGGCCTGCTCAAGCGCTTTATGCGCCTGCGGGAAAAGATCGACGCCATTGAAGCTGCGGCAGCGGAGATTCAAAAGCTCAACTACCGGCAGTACGATAATCCGGAGCTGGAGCGTTTGGCGGGGGAAATCCGCACCTGTGCCGCCGCACTGAAGGAGTAAAGCTATGGCCTTTGAGGGACTAAGTGAAAAACTGAATGAAACCTTTAAGCGCCTGCGGGGCAAGGGCCGGCTCACGGAGAGTGACGTCAAGGCCGGCCTGCGGGAGGTGCGCCTGGCACTGCTGGAGGCGGACGTCAGCTACAAGGTGGTCAAGGACTTTATCGCCAGGGTCACCGACCGCTGCGTGGGCAGCGACGTGCTGGAGAGCCTGACCCCCGCCCAGCAGATCGTCAAGATCGTCAACCAGGAGCTTACCGAGCTCATGGGCGGCAGCAACGCCCGTCTTGCCACCGCGTCTAAGGGACCTACGGTGGTGATGATGGTGGGTCTCCAGGGCGCCGGTAAAACCACTAACTGCGCAAAGCTGGCGGGCCTCATGCGCCGCCAGTACGGCAAACGGCCCCTGCTGGTGGCCTGCGACGTGTACCGCCCCGCCGCCATCAAGCAGCTGCAGGTGGTGGGCCAGCAGCTGGACATTCCCGTGTTTGAGATGGGCCAGGGCGACCCGGTGAACATCGCCCGGGAGGCGCTGAAATACGCCTCGGACCACGGAAATGACATTGTATTCCTGGATACCGCAGGCCGTCTGCACATTGATGAGCAGCTCATGGACGAGCTGAAGAGTATCAAGGAAAATATCCATCCCCATGAAATCCTCCTGGTAGTGGATGCCATGACCGGCCAGGACGCCGTTAACGCCGCCACCGCCTTTGACGAGGCACTGGGTATTGATGGAGTGCTGCTGACCAAGCTGGACGGCGACGCCCGGGGCGGTGCGGCCCTGTCCATCCGGGCAGCCACGGGCAAGCCCATCAAGTTTGTGGGCACCGGGGAAAAGCTGGACATGATCGAGCTGTTTCATCCGGAGCGCATGGCCTCTCGCATTTTGGGCATGGGCGACATGCTTACCTTCATCGAGAAGGCCGAGCAGCAGTACGATGAAAAGCAGGCCAAAAAGCTGGAGGAGAAGTTGCGGAAAAACCGCCTGACCCTTTCGGATTACCTGGACCAGCTGGAGCAGCTGCAGAAAATGGGCGACCTGAGCCAGATCGCCTCTATGCTTCCCGGCGGCCTGGGCAAGAGCTTCGACGCCAGCCAGATCGACGAAAAGCAGATGGCCCATAGCAAGGCCATCATTCAATCCATGACGATGAAGGAGCGGGAAAATCCCCAGATCCTCAATGCTTCCCGCAAGCGGCGCATTGCCGCCGGCTGCGGCCTGGAGGTGGTGGATGTAAACCGTCTGCTGAAGGCATTTGAGGCCATGCAGCAGATGACCAAGGCTATGACCAAGGGCAAAATGCGGGGCATGGGCAGCCTGATGGGCGGCATGGGCGGCGGCTTCGGCGGCGGCAGCATGCGCAGCTTCGGCCGGAAAAAGAGACTAAAGTAAGATCAAAAAAGCTCTGCAGAGCTTGCGTCCGCAGACTGCAATCCTTTTGGCAGAAAATTCCGCAGGAATGTTCGCCAGCTACAGAAAACAGAAATAAGTGCTGCTGCATTTATCCATAAAAAATTCATTTTATTTTTGGAGGAAAGTAACCATGGTTAAGATCAGATTGAGAAGAATGGGTGCCAAGAAGGCTCCTTACTACCGCGTTGTGGTGGCCGATTCCCGTTATCCCCGCGATGGCCGGTTCATCGAGGAGATCGGCACCTACAATCCCTGCGTGTCCCCCGCCGAGATCAGCATTGACGCTGACCGCGCCCGTGAGTGGATCAAGACCGGCGCACAGCCCACCGACACCGTTCGCGCTCTGCTGAAGAAGGTCGACGTCCTTTAATTTGAGGGTACGGCCATGAAGGAATTGCTGCTCTATATCGCCAGGAGCCTGGTGGACCATCCGGAGCAAGTTACCGTGACGGAGGTTGGCGAGGCGGAGGATCTGACGCTGGAGCTGCGTGTGGCACCCGAGGATATGGGAAAGGTGATCGGCCGTCAGGGTCGTATTGCCAAGGAGATCCGCACGGTCGTGCGGTCTTATGCCCAGCGCACCGGCGTGAAGGTTTCGGTCGATATCGTTGATTGATAAAAAGGCTCCGGAAGGATTTCCGGGGCCTCTTTATTATCGTCGGAAAAATCCATCCTTGTCATTCCGAGGAGCAAAGCGACGTGGGAATCCGTAACTTTTTATGAATGTGAATCCTGCAAAAAAGAGAAAAATCTGCACATAAGGAACGGATTGCCACAACCAGTCTGCGGACTGGCCTCGCAATGACATTTTTTTGAGAGCCTGGGACGCCGGAATCTCTGTTTTTATATGCCTGCCGTCCCGGGGAGGCTGCGGGCAAGTGAGGAGAGATTTTCCCCCGTCCACACTTGACAAATTTTGCCCCATGGTGTACTCTTGCTATAGACAATTTGATATAGCTTTGTATCTACATTGCGGACTCTTGATGGGAGGAAGCCTTATGCTGTCTATGGAAATGCTGCTGGATGCCCAGCGTGTCCTTGACCCGGTAATCAACCATACCCCCGTAGTCTCCACGAAAGACATTGCCCCGGATTGCGATTTTTATCTGAAGGCGGATTGCCTGCAGAAAACCGGCGCATTCAAGCTCCGGGGTGCATACTACAAGATCGCCACCCTTTCCGATGAGGAAAAGGCCCGGGGCGTCATTGCCTGCTCTGCGGGAAATCATGCCCAGGGCGTTGCCTTTGCCGCCCGGGATATGGGAATCCCGGCCACCATCTGCATCCCGGAGGGGGCGCCCCTGAGTAAGATCGAGGCCACCCGCAGCTACGGCGCCCATGTGGTGCTGGTGCCCGGTGTGTACGACGACGCCTATAGGGAGGCTGTCCGCCTGCGAGACGAGAAACGCCTCACATTTATCCATCCCTTCAATGACTATCGTGTCATGGCCGGCCAGGGTACCATTGCCCTGGAGCTGCACCGGCAGCTCCCGGATTGCGACATTTTTCTGGTGCCTATCGGCGGCGGCGGGCTCATTGCCGGCGTGGCTTTTGCCATCAAGCACCTGATGCCCCGGTGCAAGGTCATCGGTGTGCAGGCGGCAGGCGCCGCCAGCATGGTGGATTCCATTCACGCCAATAAGATTCTCACCCTGCCCTCTGTCCACACCATTGCCGACGGTATTCAGGTCAAAACCCCGGGCGACCTGACCTTTGACCTGGTGCGCCAGTATGTGGACGATGTAGTCACGGTGAAGGAGGGCGAGATTGCAAGTGCCATCCTTACGATCCTGGAAAAGCAGAAGCTGGTGGCGGAGGGAGCCGGCGCCGTGGGTATCGCGGCCGCCATGTATGGCAAGGTAGATATAAAGGGGAAAAAGGTCTGCGCACTGCTCTCCGGCGGCAACGTGGATGTGACCATGCTGGAGCGCATCATCACCCGGGGTCTGGCCAAGGAGCGCCGCACAGTCAGCTTCTCCACGGTCCTGCCGGATCGGCCCCATGCGCTGACCCGCTTTTTGAATATTATCTCCCAGACCGGCGCTAACGTGCTGGACATCCACCACGAGCGCCGCAATACCCGCACTGATATTGGCTCCTGCATCGTGAGCATGTCCCTGGAGACCCGCGATGCCCAGCATATTAAGGAAATCTATGACAAGCTGCAAACCAGCGGCTACGAAATCGACGAGTAAAGGAGAACAGATTATGAAAAAGAATATTATTGCCACCGCCAATGCTCCTGCTGCCATCGGCCCCTATTCCCAGGCCATCGATTGCGGCAGCTTCATCGTCACCTCCGGCCAGATCCCCATTGACCCTGCCACCGGCAACCTGGTGGAGGGCGGTATCACCGCCCAGACCCGCCAATCCCTGACCAATGTAAAGGCTGTTGTGGAGGCGGCAGGCTTAACCATGGATCATGTGGCTAAGACCACCGTGTTTCTGCAGAATATGGCTGACTTTGCTGCCATGAACGCCGTGTATGCCGAGTTTTTCACCGAGGGCAACTATCCCGCCCGCAGCGCCGTGGAGGTAGGTGCCCTGCCCAAGGGCGCACTGGTGGAGATCGAGACCATCTGCATTAAGTAACCGCTATAAAATAATCTCCCGGATTTGGCCTGTTGAACGGATCGCACCCGGGGCAATAGGTGCATTGCATAAAACCTGCCGGCAGCTGAGGCTGTCGGCAGGTTTTGCTCTTTCATTTGCTCGCAGCGGGCTGCCTACGGACCGGGCGGACGATTTCGCACCGCATCTACAAGCAGCACCGTCAGCCCGATGTATACGGCACAGGCCAGGGCCAAAAAAATGCAGAAAACGGTACACAGGATCTGCAGGGCTCGGCGGCTGCGAAGATATTTCCGGCCGAAACGATCCCGGCCAGGGCCAGCAGCATGATGACTGCGGCAAGCCATGTGGGCATACTTTTCGCCTCCTTATTATATGGGACGGAACACATCGACCATGTCCGTGAACCACTTTAGCTCCCGGGTGAAGCGCTGGCGCAGCTGCTCGGGCATCTCCCGGCCTTTGCCGGCGTCAAAGAAGCCCCGGCCGCTGTGGACGGCGATATAGAGTCTGCCATCGGCGTTGAGATTGACGGCGAATTTGCCGAAGGAGCTCTCCGCCAGCTGCAGGAGCCGCTCTACCCGATTGGGATTCAGGATGCGAAGGGCCTCCTGCGTGTCGCCGCCGGTCAGATTAAAGCGTTTGTTAAACGCATCGTTTTCCGTTTGAATAGTCCCGGAGCGGAGCAGCTTATCCAACCCCTCCCGGGGCCAGATGGTCAGCCAGGTGGAAAATTCCCGACCCAGCTCACACAGCATCCATTGACCGGTATAGACCTCCTGCTCGTTTTTCTCCCACAGGCCGGTCTCCTCCCGCTGCACCTCGTTTTCCTCCGTCAGACGGACGGTACATACTTCTGTAGTCAGACCCCGATACGTTCCCCGGATGTATCCGCTGCCGCCGCAATGGCTGTGGCTGGGCAGGGGAATGTTTGTGTCCTCCGCGCGCAGCAGGCGGGGGGAGGGATCCATCTGTATATTTTCAAGGACGCTGGCTATGACACCCGGGGCAATGGCGGCGAAAGCCTGCTGGCTGGCCTTGGTTTTGGACTTGCTCTGCGCCATCTGCCCCAGGGCCAGGAGCATACCGCCAATGACGATGGCCACGATGTTGCCGCCCAAAACGATGCCCGCCACAGCGATGACCACGCCTACCAGGGAGAGGAGCTTACCGCCCAGCTTGCCGCTCCTGCTTTTGCGCAGCTCCTGGGCCAGCTGCTCATCCGTTTGGTGTATATTTTGCTTTTCCATAATTTTCTCCTTATTTTTCAGCGCCGGTCAGGGCGGGATTCTTCTGCAGTATATCCAGCAGCCCGCCCATGCCCGTCAGAGAGGCCGTGAACCACCTGCGGATGCCGTCAATATCCCGCATATCCAGCTCCGGCGGGATGCCGGAAAAGACATATCTTGTCTGCAGCGCCAGAGTCAGCTGGCCGCCCCGGAGGATGAGACAGCTCACCTTGGCGTTGCTGGAGGCGTTCTCCAGCCGCTGCACCAGCTCCCGCAGCTGCGGCGTCACCGGTGCGTCTACCTCCTGCCCGCCTGCGGTGCGTGCGGAAAAGTACCAGCTGAACACGACGGGATCGGTGATGTCCTTCTGCTTGCGCTCCTGGTACAGATCCCGGACGGCTATATCCAGCGCCGGGTCACAGATGCCCTTACAGCGGACGATAATGCCCCGGAAAACGGTTTCCGTGCGGGTCATCCAGTTGTCGTTGTCGGGGCCGGATCTTTCCTCCGCCATGTGCTGCAGCTCGGCGTTGGCGGCGGAAAAGCGCATCCCCTTGTGCTCCCCCTCGTGAAACTCCGTGATGGTGCTCTGCTCCCAGGGGCAGGCCAGCAGCTGTATGTTTTTCAGATAAGCATAATCAATGGGCAGCTCCGGCGTCTGCGGCTCCGGACCAAAGGCCCGGGTCAGCTCTGTGCGGAAGAAACCTCCCAGCTGCTGCTCCATCAGCGCCTTTTTCTTTTTCTGCGCCGGGAGTGCCAGCAGAAGGATCAGCCCCACCCCGGCGAAGGCAGATATGCACACAAGCAGCACATCGTGCTGCACAAAGGCCGAGATGCACCCGGCGATGACCAAAAGGGCCCCCAGCAGTATGCCGATGCTCTCCTGCCGCTGGTACCGGCCAAAGGCATCGGACAGCTCCTGATCGGTCATTTTTTCTTTTCCTATGGATCCCGTGTTCTTCTTCATGCTTTTTCCCTCCTGCCGATTGGTTCCTCAGCCCAGATCGGCCCGGGCCGCCGCCGGAATATCGGCCTCCGCCACAGGGGAGAAGACCATTCCGTCCTCCGAGTTTTTCAGGCTGCCGTCTGTCTGGAGGACCAGGGACCCGGCGTAGCCGTAGCCTACCATGTAGAGGATGACCTCCTCCTCCCGGGGGTCCGCGTCGCCGGTGTTGATGATCTCGCCGCCTGCGTCCACCGTGTCCCAGTGGGTGCCGGCGTAAATGCGCAACCAGTAGCCTTCGCCGCTGGACCAGTAGCCCACATAGGGCTGCATAAGCTCGGCGGTGGTCTTTGTGAAAACGGGCTTGAGATAGGCATCATTTTCGCTGCCCCACCAAATGCCCTCCCTGTCCAGGGAGGTGCTCATGTCGTAGCACACGTCCTCGTTCTGCCGGGAATGGGCGTAGTAGTCCTCCTTGATGGTGTCGTGCTGGACCAGGTAGCCGTTATCCACGACGGCGGAACCCTCATAGAGCACCCACTCGCCGTTATTGTCAATGTCCAGGACGCTCTCCGCATTAGGATCGCCGCCCAGATACCATGTGCCGGCGATGTCCTCAAAGCCGCCCTTGGTATTGGGGGCGGGGACCTTCAATTCAAAATAGCCGAAGCTGTAAAGCTCCATATCCCCGTTATTGGAGGCAAACAGATAGGCGCTGCCGTCAGCGTCGTTAAAGAAATAGATGAAGGCGTGGCCCGGCACCTGCTGGGCAGAGCCGCTGGCGGCCAACCGGTCGTCCTTGTATAGCTCAAAGCGCATTCCACCATCGGCCGGAGTTACCAGCATGGTGGTGTACTCGCAATCCCGGATGCCCACCCATTTGCCGAAATAGTCACTGTAGTCCCCCTGGGCGTCGGGGTCATAGACTGCGTCCTCAATGATGTCCGGGGCGCGATACTCCTCCTGCCCGCCGCCCTTGCTGCCGCAGGCGGAAAGACACAGTGTCAGCACCAGAGCTGTCAGGAGCAGCGGATAGCTTTTTATTGTTTTCATGTTTTTCCTCCTTCGCCCTTTCTTGGGTCAATGGGACTCCTCTGCCATGGCGAGCAGTTCATCATGACTCAGCTCCACATTGCCGAACCGAATAAAGATGCCATTGGTCACGGCGCTGCTCCACAGCTGCGCTTCTGCCAGCGGACGGAAACGCAGCTTATCCAAATACGGCTTCATGTCCAGCAGCAGCCGGCTGCCGGACACAAAATCCACCTGCAGGATGTAGTTATCCAAGGGCTTTACGGCTGAGATATATTTCCGGTTCAAGTAGGAGACACCCCTTTCCCTGCAATACAAAACGATCCACCGTACTCGTTGTGCGGTGGATCGTTTTGCTTATCAAAAAAGCCTCGCAGAGTTCGCGTCCGCAGATGCGAAAAAATTGAGATCATTTTCTCTCGCGACATATGCGTGAGAGAAAATACAACTCAGGCTGCCAGTGTGGAATTTGTGCGCCAACGGCACACAAATTATGCGCGCAGCAGCCTGCAAGTCCTTTGTCGGAAAAACCCGGAGGGTTTTTCGACAGCCTCAGCGATCCACTGTATTTATAGTACAGTGGATCGTTTTGCATATCTACTAACCATCGGTTAGGTATTTATCAGCTCCGCCAGCCGCTGGCGCTTGAGGCGGGTGTCCCCGGTAATAGCCAGCTTGGAGTAGATCTGGCTGATGTACTGCTTCACGCTGCCCTCGGACAGGTGCAGCTTTTCCGCAATCTCTCGATTGCTCAGACGCAGGGCGGCCAGGGACGCGATCTCCTGCTCCCGGGGCGTAAGTCCCGGGAGAGCCGGGCAGCTGCTGCGGCTGCGCCTGTCCTCTGCGGCTGCGCCCAGAGTCGTGATCCGGTGGATGAGGTCAGAGTGTACTGCCTCCGCCAGCAATGGCTTGAGATAGCGGTAGTTTTCCACAAAGGGCATCACAAGGCCGTCTTTGGCAGCGTCTGCAAGGGCCTGCCCCAGCAGCGCCCGTGCCTCCTTGTGCTTGCCCAGCATCTCATAGGCGGACGCCGCCTGGAGGCGGACGTGCAGCGCTACCAAGGCGTAATGCTGCCTCCGGCAGGCGGCCAGCTGCCCTTCACTGCGGCCAATGACCTGGGCATAGGAGCCCTGGGCCAGGCAGACCTGGTTTTCGATCAGTTCCATCATGGGCTTGCCCGGGGCCAGAAAGTTGATGGAGAAGAGCCTGTGCTCCCGGAATATCAGCGGCGTCTTACCGGGCATGCCCAGCAGCGCATAGTAGTAGGCACAGGCGGCATCCAGCATGTGCAGCCACTCCGTGTTATGCTGCTGCAGCAGCGCGCTCCGACGCTGGGAAAAGTCAAAGCGAGGGGAAAAGTCGGTCTGCGCCGCCAGCCGCCACGCCAAAAAGTCACAGCACAGCGCCATGCTTACCTGGCCGTTGTTGGCGATCTGAGCGTAGGCATGCTCCAGCTCGATCTGCGCATCTACGAAGCGGCCCTGCAAAAACGCCGCCTCCGCCCGCATGATGGTCTCCGCTCCCTGGCCGTGGCCGCCGGTGACCTTGTAATAGTGGGGCATGCACTCGTCCATCTCTGCCAGCTCCTTGTCCAGGTCTCCCGGCCGGCGGTGGAACATCATCAGCACCGACGGCGACCCAAAGGTCCACCCGCCCCCACTGCGGATAGTGATAGCCGGGCGGGACATCTGTGCGCTGGCGCTGCGGTGCAGGCGGCTCATGGCGCTGATGTCGTTGTAGCAGAGAAAGCTCTCGATGAGGTCACATTCCCCCAGCAGGTCGCCCCGTTCCCGGGCCGAGAGGGTCGGATGCTCCGCTATGGACTCCAGCAGCAGCGTCTTCATTGCCATCATCCGGGGAATTTGCCGCCAGGTGAATAGGCGGCGCATCAGCACCAGCAGGGCCAGAGGATGGGCTTTCAACACACCGGCGGGACATTCATCCAAAAATGCCGTCACGTCTGCCGGGTCCAGGGCTGCCAGGAGGATGCCCGCATCGTGCTCCACGGTGCGCAGCAGGGCGTCCTGATTCCCACTTTCCTTGTAGGCGGACATAGCGTGGAGATACTGGCCATGGGCATCGTACCATGCGCCGCAGCGATCCAGATAGGTGGTCTGCTTGGCAGGGGCCATAGCCCGGAATTCCCGCTGGGCGCACTCCTTCATCATGTGGTGAAACCGGAAGGTAACGCCGTCCGGCAGGCGCTTGACAAAGGCGTTTTGCTCCGTCAGGGCCAGGAGGAGGGAGTCAGTGTCCTCATTTTCGGTGATAAACCGGGCCATTTCGGCGGTAAACTCATCGGCCAGGCCCAACACTGCCAAAAACTCCCGCTGCTTCGGCGGAAGGGGGGCAATCATGGCAGCGGTAAACATGGAGTAGATGTCCGAGGTGTGGTCCGGCAGGGTACCGCTTTCTGCCAGGGCCCGCAGCTGCAGGTACACGGCGGAGAACCACCCCTCGCTGGAATAGAGGAGGGCCTCCACCTGCCGGTCGGTGAGCGCTGTGCCGCAGCGGCGGGCATAAACGGCCAGCTCTGTGTGGTTCAGCCGCAGCTGCTCTACGCCGATCCGGCAGAGCTTCCGGCCCAGCCGCAGGGCTTCCTCACCGGGGAGAAAGCGGTCACGGCTGGCTACGATCATATGGATGTTATCCGGCAGACGGTTGGCAAGCATGCACAGAAAGACGGCAATGCGGCCATCGGCCAGCAGGTGAAAATCGTCGATAAAGAGGTAAAGAGGCACGTCACCGGACAGAACGTGGCAGAGATCATCCGCCAAAAGGCTGCCGGCGGCGTCATCAGCGGGGCAGGGGTATGCCCGCAAAAAGGGGAAACCTGCGTGGCCAAAGGCGTCCTGTACGCTTCTCCAAAAAATGGCGAGATTGTCGGAATACACGCTGATGCGGATGACCTGCAGGGGCTCCGATTCGGCCCGCTCCGATAGGTACCAGTTGATGGCTGTGGTTTTTCCGTAGCCCATAGGTGCCACCACGGTGGTCAGGGCGCATTGAGAGATGGGCCGCAGACTTTCCTGCAGCCGCTCGGATATGTAAATGGCGTTTGGGTCCCGCTTTTGTTTCGGCATGGTCCGTTCCTCCACAAAAAACTTTCCTTTGCATAGGATTATAACTGTCTTGACGGAAAATGGCAAGGGCGAATGGAGAAAAACGAAAAAGAGAGCCGCCTAATTGCCCAAGCCCGTGCAACAGAGTGGAAACAATGCCGCCCGGGCTTGGGAAAGGCAGGGGATCCGGTAAAAAAACGACTGGACTGCCGCGAAAAAGGGAAAGGAGATGAAAAAGATGTACATTGACGCAAGCACCATCATCACGGCGGCGTCCGTGGTAGGGGGCTTGGGCGTCCTGGGCGGTGCGGTGGCCCACGTGGTGCGGATCGTGCAGCGGGATAAGCGCCAATCCGCGGCCATCAAGGCCATGCAGGAGGAGCAGACCATCATCTGTTACGGCCTGCGTGGCGCCCTGCAGGGCCTGATCGAATCCGGCTGCAACGGCCCCTGCAAGGACGCCCTGGGCAAGCTGGATAAGCACCTGAACCAAAAGGCACATACAAGCAGCACAGAAGTATAATGGATTGTGCCCGAATCGGGCACAGAAAGGAGCAAATCATGAAAATCCCTGACAAGCTGTATGACATTCTCAAGTGGGTGGTCATCATCGTCCTGCCGGCCATCGCCACGTTGTACGCGGCCTTGTCCGCCGTGTGGGCCTGGCCCTACTCGGAGGAGATCGTCACCACCATCACCGCCGTGGACACGTTCCTGGGCGCGGTGCTGTGCATCTCCACCGCCACCTATAACAAGGAGGGAAACGAAAATGGCTAAAGTATATCTGTCTCCCAGCAATCAGACCGACAACCGCTATGCCTACGGCAACACAACCGAGGCCGTCCAGTGCGGTAAAATTGCCGATGCCTGCCGCGCCGCCCTGGAGCGCAGCGGCGTGACCGTGCAGGTGGGGCACATGCCCTCCATGCAGGATAAGTGCAAGGAATCCAACGCCTTCGGCGCAGACCTCCATGTGCCCATCCACACCAACGCCTTTAACGGCACGGTCACCGGCACCCGCATGTTCTGCTTTAACAGCGGCGGCGAGGGCATGAAGGCCTGCAAGGCCATTTTTAATCGGTTGGCCCCGGTGACCCCCGGCACCAGCGAGAACATCCGGGTGGATGCCTCCCTGTACGAGGTGCGGGTGCCCAGCGCCCCTACGGCCTATATCGAGTGCGAGTTCCACGACAACGCCACCACCGCTAAGTGGATCGTGGAGCATACGGTTGACATCGGCGAGGCCATCGCCCGGGGGATCTGCGATTACTTCGGCGTGACCTTCAAGGAGAAGGAGCAGCCCAAGCCCGCCGCCACCACCGATAAGCTCTACCGGGTGCAGGTGGGTGCATTTGCCGTCCGCGCCAACGCGGAGAAGATGCTCCGGCGGCTGAAGGATGCCGGATTTGAGGGGTATATCCGGGAGTAAAATTAATCGTACCGACCGATGAGCAAAATAGAAAGAGAGGGAGCCTTGTAATAAGGCCCCTCTCTTTTTGCAGAAAAAATTTTACAGATGGACGAAAAAATCTCGCCGGATGGGGTTAAACGTGCTATAATGCTATAATGTATTAAAAAAATACCTGTATACATGTGATAAATCCTATAGAACAAGGAGGCGCAGATCATGGAGACCATTACGGCGGCTTTTGTGCGCCAGTGTCTGCCCCGACGGGATCCGGAGGGACACAAGGGCGATTTCGGTAAGGTCTTGTGCATCTGCGGCAGTGTGGGCTATACCGGTGCACCTGTTTTTGCCAGTCGGGCGGCGGTGCGTACCGGGGCGGGGCTGGTGTTTCTGGGTGTGCCCCAGAGCGTGTGGCCCGTGGCGGCGGTGAAAAGCGACGAGGCGATGCCCTTTCCTTTGCCGGAGACCGCGGACGGTAAGCTTTCCCTTTTAGCAGAGGAGCCTATCCGCCAGCGGGCGGCAGGCTGCAATGCGGTGCTGCTGGGCTGCGGTCTGGGCCGGGATTGGCAGACGGACACCTTAGTACAGGACCTATTGAATATGGAAAAGCCCCTGGTGCTGGATGCCGATGGGCTCAACGCCATTAGTGAAAATGCGGAGCTGCTGCAAAAGCGACCGGCGGTGACGGTGCTCACGCCACACGAGGGGGAATTTCTTCGGCTGGGAGGCGACCTCTCCCGGGGACGGGAAGCGGCTGCGGCGGCATTTTCTCAGAAATACGGCGTATACTTGATTTTGAAGGGGCACCGCACCCTGATAGCGGACCCGGAGGGACGGCTGGCCGTGAACAACACCGGCAACTGCGGCATGGCCAAGGGCGGCAGCGGCGATGTGCTGGCAGGGATGCTGCTGTCTCTGCTGGGCCAGGGCTGCGAGACCTTTGACGCCTGCTGCGCGGCGGTGTGGCTCCACGGCCGGGCAGGGGATCTTGCTGCAGCCGACAAGGGCGAGCGGAGCATGACCCCCACAGACCTGCTGGAGCAGATCCCATATGCGCTGAAAAACATATAAAATGGGGATACGGAGAGCCTTTCAATCAATATTGGGAGGGTGATACCGTGAAAAAATATTTACTGCTGATGCTCCCCCTGTGTCTGCTGCTGACAGGGTGCGCGCCTTCCAGGCGGGAGGCGGTGCAGGCCTACTACAAAAGCATCCGGACGGCGCAGATGGAGGCGCAGGTGGTGGTGCATCTTTCATCGGATGACAGGACGTTTTCCGTGACGGCGGCCTATGACCGGGAGAAGGGCGCAACCACCACCATCGTGGAGCCAGAGCTCCTGCAGGGACTCAGCGCCACGGTGTCGCAGGAGGACATGCATCTGCTGTATGACGGCAGCGTGTGGCCGGCCGGCGACGGCGGAGACCTGTCGGCGGCCAACTGCTTGCCCATGCTGCTGTACGCGGCGGGGGAGGGGTTCGTGACCCGGGAGGGAAGCGACCGCATCGGCGGCCAGGAGTACATATTTCTGACCACCGAGGCATCCGGCAGAGATGGAGAGGAATTCACCTGCACCCTATGGGTGCAGCCGGAGACCTTTGCACCCTATGCATCCGAGCTGAGCCGGAATGGAAAGGTGCTGCTGACCGTGACATTTATGCAGTTTACCTGTGAGGTGGAGACGGGGGAAGATTAAAACCTTTCAAGGCACCTGGCGGGGCATGACCCCGACAGGCTGCGGAATGAGGATCTGGAAATATGAGCCATTATGACGGAAGTTTTCACTGGATAAAAAAGAGAAAGAGGCGGACGTTATGAAGTTTATGGAATCTACACTGAAGAGGACCTGGGCGGTTATTGACCTGGACGCCCTGAAGGAAAACTACGAAAAGCTGCGCCGGCACATTGGACGGGGCGTGAAGTTCCTGGGCGTGGTGAAGGCAGATGCCTATGGCCACGGCGCCATTCAGGTGTCTCGGGTGCTGCAGGAGAATGGCGCGGATTATCTGGCGGTGAGCAGCATAGACGAAGCTATGGAGCTGCGCCTGGGCGGCATCACCATGCCCATCCTGATCTTGGGTCACACCCCCAAGGAGCAGGTGGAAAACCTGATAAAAAACCGCATCACCCAGGCTGTCACCTGCAAGGCTAAGGCTCTGGAATACAGCCGGGAGGCCCAGCGCTGCGGCGGCACACTGAAAATACATATCAAGGTGGACACAGGCATGTCCCGCCTGGGCTACCTGGTCAGCGGCGACCACTTTAAAAGCGGCGTGGAGGGTATCTGCGAGGCCTGCTGCCTGCCGGGCCTGGAGGCAGAGGGCATTTTCACCCATTTCGCTGTGTCCGATGAGCCGGAGAATGAGGAGAGCAGGGCCTACACAAAACAGCAGTTTGACCTGTTCACATCCGTCATCGAAAAGGCGGAGGAGAAGCTGGGACGGAAGTTTGCCCTGCGCCACTGCGCCAACACCGGGGCCGTGGCCTACTGGCCGGAGATGATGCTGGACATGGTGCGCCCGGGTCTGCTGCTGTACGGCTACGGCGACGGGGCGCAGAAGCTGGGCCTGCGCCCGGTGATGCGTCTGATGACCAATATCGGCACCATTAAGGTCTATGAGCCGGGGACCTCTGTCAGCTATGGACGCATATTTAAGACGGAGCACACCACCCGTATGGGTGTGGTGCCCTATGGCTACGCCGATGGATTCTTCCGCTGCCTGTCCAACCGCTGCAGCCTGATGACCGCTTATGGCCCTGCACCCCAGCGAGGACGCATATGCATGGATATGTGTATGATTGACCTGACAGACCTGCCCCAGGTGAATGTGGGGGACGAGGTGGAAATCTTTGGGCCCCACAATCCCGTGGAGAAGCTGGCGGAGCTGGCGGGGACCATCCCCTATGAGCTGACCTGCGCCGTGAGCAAGCGGGTGCCCCGGGTATACATTGAAAACGGAAAAGAGACAGAGCGGGAGCTGCTGCTGCGCTTTTGATGGCACCATAGGACTCCGGCGGGCATAGATTGGTATGGGACGGACACGGCACGGTTTTTTCCGTGGAGCGTATATTTTTCGCGGCTGCGTGGGACAATGAAAGTGACCCAGATACATGGGTACTTTTTTCCGGCGGAGTGTGAACCTTGTGGAATCAACTGTCAGACGGGGCGAAATCTATTATGCCGACCTCAGCCCGGTGGTGGGCAGCGAGCAGGGCGGCGTGCGGCCGGTGCTGATCGTGCAGAACGACACCGGCAACCGCCACAGTCCCACCGTCATCGCGGCGGCTATTACCTCCCGCACCGGTAAGGCCAAGCTGCCCACGCACATTGAGCTGCCCGGCCAGAGCAGCGGCCTGCCCCGGGACTCCATCATCCTGCTGGAGCAGATCCGCACCTTGGATAAAAAACGCCTGCGGGAGAAAATGGGACGGGTAGAGGACGACATCATGCAGCAGGTGGATGCGGCTATCGCGGTGTCCTTCGGATTGCCTCATGAGCGCCTGGTATGAGGAGCATTTACATACCGGGCGGGAGTAGGCCATGAAAAACGGAGAGGAAATTTCCTCTCCGTTTTTGTGTATTTCCGTGAAATTTACCTGGCCTTGATGCTCACAACGGTGCTGAAGGCGGAGTTGGCCGTGCTCCGTACTTTGCTGATGGCCTTCACCTTGTAATAATAGGTGGTGCCGGCCTTGGCGGAGGTGTTGGTGTAGCTGGTTTTTGTGGTGGTGAACATCTTGGTGTACGTGCCGCTCTGCGAGGTGGCCCGGTAGATCTCGTACTGGCTGGCGCCGGTGACGGCGTTCCAGGTCAGCCTGGGATTCCCGGCGGAGGTAGTGGCGATCTTTACCACAGGCTTGGCACAGTGGCAGGTGGCGGCTACGACGGTGCTGTAATAGGAGTTGGCTGTGCTTTTTACCTTGCTGACGGCTTTTACCTTATAGTAATAGGTGTAGCCGGCGTTGGCCTTGTTGTCGGTGTAATTAAGATTTGCGGTGGTGCCGAGGAGGGTATAGGTGCCGTTTTTAGTGCCGCTGCGGTACACCTCATACTTGCTGGCCCCGGCGACGGCGGTCCACTTGATATAGGGCTTGCCGGTGGAGGCGATGTACTCCGCCTTGGCGGTGACAGGGGGCAGGGCGTTCTTATAATTGTAGTGGATTTTAGCCTGGTTGAGGGCCTCGTTCATGCTGCCCTTATTATCCACGAGGGCCCACTGCGCTTTCGTGCCTGCGTAATACACGTCCGTCAGATGATCGCAGCCATAAAACGCGGCGGATGCGATGAGCTTCAGGCTGACCGGGAGCAGGATGGAGGTCATGCCGGGACAGCTTATGGAATCCAGGTTTAGAGTCTCTACCCCCTGGGGGATGACCACGCCGCCGGTCCTGCCGCCGGGATACTGGATCAGCGTTTTCATATCCTTGGTATACAGGGCCCCGTTTTGGGAGGTGTAGTACCTGTTTCCGGAGGCCACTGTGATCTCCTGCAGGCTGGTGCAGGAGCGGGCGGGATACTTCCCTATTTCCGCCACGCTGGCGGGGATGCTGAGGGATTTGAGACTGGTGCAGCCGGTGAAAGCGTCAATACCGATGCGCTCCAGACCTGCGGGAAGGACTACTTTTTCCAGGCTGGTGCAGCCTCGGAACTGCTCAAATTCCACGGCCTTGGAGCCTTTTTCAAAATATACCTCTTTCAGGCCGGTGCATTTGGAAAAGGCGGAGCCGCCGCCCTCGGTCAGGCTGGCCGGCATGGTCAGGGTCTTGAGGCTGCTGCAGCCGGCAAAAGCCAACCAGCCCAGGGTTTTCAGATTCTTGGGGAGGGTCATATCAGACAGGGCGGTGCAGTTGTCAAAAGCGGAGGCGCCGATGTCCGTTACGCTGTCCGGGATCTGAACGCTGGTGAGCTTGGTGTACCTGCTGAAGGAAAGGTAGGCAATGGAGGTTATGCCCTTTGCCAGGACCACGGACTTGATCTGATTTTTGTAGGCGATCCAGGGCATCTTGCCGCTATCGTATTCTGCCATAGCGCCCTTGCCGCTGATGGTCAGGGTGCCGGTGCTGCTGAGGGACCAGGTGAGATTTTTACCGCAGGCGCCGGAGGCGGTGGTTGCGGCGTAAGCGGTGGCGGGCAGCAGGCACAAAGCCAGGACTACCGCTAAAACCAGGCTGAGAATTCTTTTTTTCATACAGTTTTCCCTGTCTTTCCTTTTTGATATAAATATGGTATCGGAAAAAGGGGGAGTTGTCAATGGAGCATGGAAGAATTTTCGCCCGGCATTTTGCTGTTTTTTGGGCATGAATTTCGTGGAATATGCACGGGAAAATCGGATGCATGACGGCTGTCGAACGGCATACTACACAAAATGGGACGGACTACCGCGCGGAAAATGCTGTGCCGGGGATGAAAAGCACTACCACCTCTTGACGGAGTGTGATACAATAAGTTACCAGACAATAACCTGTTCCACCCGACCCGGTGGGTGCGGTGCAAAAAGGAGAATGGCAATGAAGTGTCCCTATTGCGGATATCAGGAGAGCAAGGTGGTGGATTCCCGACCGGCCGACGAGGGAAGCATCCGCCGCCGCCGGGAGTGCCTGCGGTGCGAGCGCCGCTTTACCACCTATGAAACGGTGGAGAGCCTGCCCATGGTGGTCATCAAGAAGGACGGCAGCCGTCAGACCTTTGACCGCAGCAAGGTGCTGCGGGGCATCCAGCGCAGCTGCGAAAAGCGGCCGGTGCCTGTGGCGGACATGGAGCGCATGGCCACCGAGATCGAACAGGAGCTGCAGAACAATCTGGAGCGGGAGATCAGCACGGAGCTGGTGGGCGAGATGGTCATGGATAAGCTGAAAAAGGCCGATGAGGTGGCCTATGTGCGTTTTGCCTCCGTTTACCGGCAGTTCAAGGACATCAACACCTTTATGAGTGAGCTGAACAAGCTGCTCAGCGAGAAGTGACTACAGGATGTTCCGCAGGGTCAGCCGCTGCATTTCCGATAGAAGCGTGAACTGTGTGCGCAGCTCTGCTATGTCCGAGCGCAGCCCGGCGTCATCCTGCTGCTGGGCTAGGGCGATGCACCGCTGGAGCAGCGCCTCCGTTTCGTCCAGCTCCTGGTGGACGATGATCATATGCAGCCACCCCTGCTGCTCCGTCCAGCGGCCGTAGAGGTCCGAGAGGGCTGCCTCGGCATTGGACCACTGCTCACGGCAGACCAGGTCGTCGGCGGACTGAAGCTGCCGGGTCCACGCGTTTGTATACCGGGCCACGCTGCTGCCGGCAAACAGGCACAGCAGCAGCGTCAGCAGTAAAATGAAAATGGGGATTCGAAAAGACCTCATTTGACAGCATCCTTTACAATACAAATCGTCTCCCCCTGCCCATCCACGCTGAGAAGAAAGACCTGGGTGGGGGCGTGTACGCCTTTCTCCCGCAGCTGCTTTTGCAGCCACGTTTCATCCCGGCCGGCCCGGCGCAGGTTATCCCGCAGCAGGCGGCCGTCATTGATGATGACCGTGGGGAGGAACACGTCATCTTTACAGGTTAGGTTCATCTGCCGGGGAGTGGCCGGCTGCGCCGCCGTGCGCAGCAGCACTGACAACTGCCCGCCGGTTTCCAGAATGGCATACTTCACATCCCGGATGTCTGTGACCCCTTGGGAGCGCAGCTCCTCAAACAGCTCGTCCAGGGTCAGGCGGTTGTGCCGCATGGCGGCCTGCTGGAGCTGGCCGTCCCGGATGATGAGGGCGGGCTTGCCGCAGATCAGTGTGCGAAAGCGCACACTGCGCAGGCTCAGGCAACTGAGGAGCATGCTCATGGCCAGCAGCGTGATAATGGGAATGACCCCGTTTATTAGGGGAATACCAAAATCCTGCATGGGAACAGACGCCAGGTCTGACAGGAGCATGGTCAGCACCAGCTCGATAGGCTCCAATTCACCGATCTGCCGCTTGCCGGTGAGCCGGAGACCCACAATGAGCAGTAGATACAATATAGCGGTTCGAAAAAAAGCGGTAATCATAGGGTATACCTCCTTTGCGGCAGTATCTGCCGTTAGAGGTAGAAATATACAAAAAGCCACAGAAAGGAAAGGAGGCTATGGGGCAGGCCCCATCATAAGCGCCAGCGCCCGCCTATGGCGGGACGACGAGGAGGAGAGAGTATCGAAGGCTTCGGCGGAAGCTCTCCCGCACCGTTCGGGTGCGCACGCAGCGGGTAAATATGCGGGCGACCGCAAAACAGAGAAGCTGCGGCCGAACAGGAATGACAAATATCTGTGCGTTTGTCCTTCCGATTGTGAAACAATGACGATCAGGAGGAAAAAAATAATATGTGTGGAATCGTAGGATATGTAGGTAAGCAGCAGGCCGCGCCCATTCTGCTGGATGGACTGCAGCGGCTGGAATACCGGGGGTATGACTCCGCAGGCATCGCGGTGAACGGCCCGGAGGGGATGCGCGTGAAGAAGGCCAAGGGCCGCCTGCAGGTGCTGAAGGACCTGACCCATGACGGCGCGGATCTGCCCGGCACCCTGGGCATCGGTCACACCCGCTGGGCCACCCACGGCGAGCCTAACGACATCAATGCCCACCCCCATGTGAGCCGCAGCGGCCGCATCGCCGTGGTACACAACGGTATTATCGAGAATTTCGCAGAGCTAAAGGGTCAGCTTCTGCACAAGGGCTACCAGTTCAAATCCGAAACGGACACCGAGGTGGTGGCGCAGCTGCTGGATTATTATTATGAACAGTGCGGGGACGTGCTGGAGGCCGTTCGGCGGATGCTCAGTGCTGTAGAAGGGGCCTATGCCCTGGGTATTGTGTCCACCGATGCACCGGATATGCTCATTGCCGCCCGAAAGGATGCGCCGCTGCTGCTGGGCTACGGCGAGGGGGAGAACTTCATCGCCTCCGACGTCACCGCCATCATCCGCCACACCCGGGATATTTCCTACATGGAGGACGGGGAGATGGCCGTGCTGACGGCGGAGAAGATCACCGTATATGACAGCCAAGGCCATGAGGTGGAAAAGAAACACCACCGTGTGGATTGGAATATCGATGCTGCCGAAAAGGGCGGCTACGCCCACTTCATGCTCAAGGAGATCTTTGAGCAGCCCCGGGCCATCCGGGAGGCCACTGCCGCCCGGCTCCAGGGCGGGCGCGTGATATTAAAGGATCTGACCATGACACCGGAGGAGATCCGCAATATCGGGCGCATCATTATCATCGCCTGTGGCTCGTCTTACCATGTGGGTATGGTGGGCAAGTACAACCTGGAGCGGATGCTCCGGCGCAGCGTGGAGGTGGTGCTGGCCTCCGAGTTCCGCTACAGCGACCCCATTGTAAAGCGGGGGGATTTGGTCATCGCCATCAGCCAATCCGGCGAGACCCTGGACACCATGGCGGCCCTGCGGGAGGCCAAGAAGCGGGGCGCACGGATTCTGTCCATTGTGAACGTGGTGGGTTCGTCCATTGCCCGGGAGTCTGACGATGTGCTCTACACCTGGGCCGGCCCTGAGATCGCCGTAGCCACCACTAAGGCCTACAGCACCCAGATGGCCGTGCTGAATATGCTGGGCCTGTATTTCGGCGACATTCTCGGCACCATCGACCGGGAGACCTACAGCGAAATGGTTCGGGATCTGCAGCGGGTGCCGGAGTATATCGAGAAAATTTTGGAATCTGCTGAGAGCATCCATGAAATCGCTAAAAAGATCTGCAGGAGCGAGGATGTGTTCTTCATCGGCCGGAATCTGGACTATGCTCTGTCCCTGGAGGGCAGCCTGAAGCTGAAGGAGATTTCCTACATCCATTCAGAGGCTTACGCCTCCGGCGAGCTGAAGCACGGCACTATCTCCCTCATTGTGGACGGCACTCTGGTCATCGCCCTGGGCACCTATGGCCCGCTGTTTGACAAGGCCATGAGCAACGTGGTGGAGGTACAGGCCCGGGGCGCCAACGTCCTGGCTCTGACCACCGAGAGCCACGCCGAGGAGATGAGCCGCCATGTGCCCATGGTTATGACCATTCCGGATATCCATGACATGCTGCTGCCCCAGCTGGGCGTGGTGCCCCTGCAGCTGCTGGCATACTACATGGCGCTGGAGCGGGGCTGCGACATCGACAAGCCCCGGAATCTGGCCAAGAGCGTGACGGTGGAGTAAGTAGGAGGACCTATGTTTCATCTGGCCGTTGTATTTATGCCGGTGCTGCTGCTGGGGTTGGGGGTCGCCATCATTGCAACGCTGCTTGCGGGGCTGGGCCTGCTCATCGCGGCGATGGTGGGCGGCACCTCGGTGGCGCTGCTGGTGAAGGACAGGAGCCTGAAGCGGCTGATGCTGCTGGGCTGCGGCGTTTTGGCCCTGGCGGGCATCGCCTGCGTGGGATTGGTGCTGAGCTGGCCGTATCTTGTGGCGGCGGGCTGCTGCCTGGGTGCGGTAGTTCTGGCCATCGTGGGCCTGTGCGGGTGCAGGTGCATTGGCCATAAGGCCGGAAGGATAGGGGCGACGCTGCTGTTTGCCTTTGCCATGGCGTCGGCACTGCTCTTCGGTGCTATCATTGTAGCTATCGGCATGGGGTGAGATGCTGCAGGCCGTTCATTGAGCAATTGAATTGAATAGCAAAAAAGGGCGGGGATACCCCGCCCTTTTTTGCTGGAGAAATGGCTGCATTTTGTGGGATGGGGCGTCGAGGACGCCGCCCCTACGGATAGATCGGGAGCATGGCGTAGGCGGGACGATGTGGGCATCGTCCCCTGCGGAAAGACTACGTTTCTTGTGTAGGGCGCGATGTCCACATCGCGCCGCACGGTAGACACAAAGATTTTCCCTGTCAGGCCAGGGCAGCACAAGCGCGGAGCGCGTCGCGGAATTAGACGCAGAGACGATGCGAAGGAAAGGCGTGAGTTTTGCGATGACCGATTCACGTGGAGGAAGGAGATCGATACAGTTGGCACCTCAGCCGCGGAAAGGATTTCAAAACCTTGGTTTTGACGGCGATCTTTGGATACTTTCTGCCGCTGCTGGCAGAAAGTATCCCGCCGGAGGCATGTGCTTATCAGGGGCGCTGCATAGGGTATTGCAGATTGCCGCAGCCGGTGGGCGCACTGGCCGCGCAATGACAGAGGGAGCAAGAGCGGCGGTGCGGGCTGAGGGCAGCCCGCCCTACACACAATTGGACAGATGCCGCGTCGGGCGGACAGAGACGTCCGCCCCTACAGGCTGTGCAGGCGGGTTTGCCGTTCTTTCACCTTGCTTTCGAACTTCCCCCTTTCTTTTTTCTTTTGTTTGCGGTATACTTATAAATTGAACGGCATTTTTCCCCGGAAGGAGAGAGAATATGACAACAGCAGAATTGGTCCGGCAGCTGCGGCAGGTGCAGAGCATGTCCATCGTGGGCATGTGCAAAAACGCCGGCAAGACGACTATGCTCAACTGGCTTTTGGCCCACACCGGGCGGCAGCAGGTCCTGGGGCTAACCTCCATCGGTCGGGACGGCGAGAGCACCGATGTGGTCACCGGCACAGAAAAGCCCAGCATTTTTGTTCCGGCGGGCACCCTCATCGCCACCGCCAAGGACATGCTGCGCCTGGGCGATGTGACCCAGGAGATTTTGGTCACCACCGGCATCCCCACGCCTTTGGGCGAGGTGATCATCATGCGCGCCCGCAGCGACGGCTATGTGCAGCTGGCGGGCCCGTCTATTACGGCCCAGCTGAAAGAGGTATCCAAAACGTTTTTTGAGCTGGGGGCCACCCAGTCCATCATCGACGGCGCCCTGGGCCGCAAATCCCTGGGGGCCCGGAACGTGGCCGACGGCATCGTGCTGTGTACCGGTGCGTCCTATAACATGAGCATGGACAAGGTCATAGAGGACACGGCCAACTTCTGCCGGCTCATGGATCTGCCCAAGGCGGAGACGCTGCCGCCGGAGGCGGCGGAGGGGTTGGAGAAGTGCCTGAAGGAGCATGGGGAGGCATACATCCCCGGCGCTCTGACGGACAGCATGGTGGTGCCGCTGCTGCGCAGCGGCTTGCTGCGCGGAGGACGACTGGTGGTGGCTGACCCCAGCAAGGTGCTCTTAAAGCCTGACACCCTGGATAAGCTGGCGGTGCGGGAGGTTTCACTGCAGACCAAGGACGCCGCTCGGACCCTGTGCGTCACGGTGAACCCGGTATCGGCCTACGGCTGGAAGTTTGACAAGGATGTGTTTATCGACCGGATGCGCCAGAGCGTGAAGGTGCCGGTCATCAATGTGAAGGAGGAGCTGGCATGATTTCCATTCGGTTTGAGGAGAGGCAGCAGATCGGCCTGCAGTACGCCCTGGAGACTCTCCATGGGTGCAGTCCCTTTGGTCAGGAGAAGATCCGCCGCTTACGGTACTATACCCCGGCGGAGCGGGCAGAGCTGGAGACGGAGCTATATAACGTGCAGCAGGCGGCAGACCACGCCAACCAGCTCAAGGGCGTGTATGACAAGATCTGTATCCTGCTGTGCCAGATGAAGGACATCCGCAACTCTATCCGCCGCTGCCGAGACGGAGAGGTGCCGGACCATGTGGAGCTGTTTGAGATCAAGGGCTATCTGCAGCGGCTGGAAAGCCTGCTGCCCCTGTATGCGCAGATGAGCGAGGTTGCGCCCTTGCGGGAGCTCTCCTTCCACGACCCCAGGCCGGCTTTGGCCATCCTGGACCCGGACAACACCCGGTCCCGTGGCTTTTACATTCCTGACAGCATGACAGAAAAGCTCCGCCAGGTCCGCCGGACCAAGAAGGAGCTGGAGGAGAGGCTCCATGAGGCCAAGACCGATGCGGAAAAGGACGAGCTGCGCCTGCGCCGCACGCAGATCTGCGCCGAGGAGGAGAGCGAGGAGACGAAGATCCGCCGGGGCATGGGGGCACAACTGGCACCCCTGGCCGAGGCTATGCTGGAGGACGCTGAAAACGCGGGCCGCCTGGATTTTATCATTCAGAAGGCTATGTTTGCCGTGCGCTACGGCGGCGTGATGCCGGAGATTACCGACGGCCCCTTGGAGCTGACGGACATGATGAACCCGGAGCTGTGCGATCTGCTGAGCGAGCAGGGCCGCAGCTTTGTGCCGGTATCCATCGCCCTGGACCGGGGTGCTACGGTCATCACCGGCGCCAATATGGGCGGCAAGAGCGTGGCCATGAAAACCGTGGCACTGAATGTGCTGCTGATGCAGGCGGGCTTTCTGGTATGCGCCAAGAAGGCCAAAATGCCTCTGTTCGAGAGCGTGCTTATGCTGTTTGAGGATATGCAGTCCATCCAATCGGGCCTGTCCGGCTTCGGCTCGGAGATCGTGCAGTTCCAAAAGGCACTGGACCAGGCAGAGCAGGGCTACTCCCTGTTTTTGCTGGATGAATTCGCCCGGGGCACCAATCCCGACGAGGGCGCGGTGATCGTTCAGGCGGTGACGAAATATCTCAATGGTATCAACGCCATCTCCCTGCTCACCACCCACTATGACAAGGTGGCCGATTGCGGCCGGGCCCACTATCAGATCATCGGCCTGCGGGATATCGACCCGGAGGCTATCCGCCGGGAGCTGGCCGTCAGCGGGGAGGACGGCATACGAGTCATCGCGCGGCACATGAACTATGGCCTATACAGGGTGGAGGGAAAATCCGATTGCCCCAGAGATGCCCTGAACATCTGCCGGATGCTGTCGCTGAAGCCGGAGATCCTGCATCTGATCGAGGAAAATTATTGAGAAAACGGGACACGAGCGCTGCGAAGCTTGATAAAAAAGGACGGCAAGAGCCGTCCTTTTTTCGTGGCCCGAAACAATGAAAAAACTGTCGCATCGTTCAAAAAACTTATTGTCTTTTTTCTCACAATCTCCCTTGACAAATTGGCTGAATGTATTATAATTTGAAGTACAGAATTCCATATAACAGACAATAGAGGCGCAGAAGACAGGGTAGTTGATCTCGGGGCAGCAGGGAGCCCAATGGAGAGCGGCGAAGGGGTCTTTTGCCGAAGGTGTGCGCGTCCTGCAGCGTATTCCTGGGGGTACCGTGTAAGCGGTGCAACTGTCATGTCCTATGCAGACGTGGAGCGCTATTGGTCATAAACTTGACCAGTAGCGCCTTTTTTCATGCCCAAAGGCGCCGATTGGCCGGCGTTATAAGAAACTCTGTAAAAATTTTTTAGGAGGAATTTATCATGGAAAAGATGACTTCTCTGCTGCGTCTGCGTATGAGCGCCAAGGATGCTCACTACGGCGGAAACCTGGTGGACGGTGCCCATATGGTGCATCTGTTCGGCGATGTCGCTACCGAGCTGCTGATTAAGTGTGACGGTGACGAGGGCCTGTTCTGCGCTTATGACAATGTCGAGTTCCTGGCCCCCGTATACGCCGGCGATTACATCGAGGCTTACGGTGAGATCGAGAAGATCGGCAACACCTCTCGCACCATGAAGTTTGAGGCCCGCAAGGTCATCGTGTCTCGCCCCGACATCAGTGCTTCTGCTGCCGATGTTCTGGCCGAGCCTGTTGTGGTCTGCCGCGCTCACGGCACCTGCGTCACCCCCAAGGATTGCCAGCGCAAGAAGATCGAGAAGTAAGGAGCTGAGGATATGGAAAAGCTGATTATTACCGCTGCTATCTGCGGCGCTGAGGTCACCAAGGCTCAGAACGAGGCTGTGCCCTACACCGTGGAGGAAATGGTCCGCGAGGCCAAGTCCGCCTACGAAGCCGGTGCGGCTATCCTTCACATCCATGTCCGCGAGGATGACGGCACACCCACCCAGGATCGGGAGCGCTTCAAGGTCGTTATGGACGCTATCCGCAAGGAGCTGCCCGATGTGATCATGATCCCCTCCACCGGCGGCGCCACCGGCATGAGCCCCGAGGAGCGTCTGCAGCCCACCGAGCTGTTCCCCGAGATGGCCACCCTGGATTGCGGTACCTGCAACTTCGGTGATGAGATCTTCGACAACACGATGCCCACCATGCGTGCCTTCGGCAAGCGCATGCTGGAGAACAACATCAAGCCCGAGTACGAGTGCTTTGAGCTGGGCCACATCGACACCATTCTTGGCATGGCTAAGAAGGGTGAGGTCCCCGGCCACCCCATGCAGTTTAACTTCGTCCTGGGCGTGCACGGCTGCACTCCCGCTACCGTGGAGAACCTGGCCTTCTTTGCCAGCAAGATCCCCGCAGGCTCTACCTGGACCGTGTCCGGTGTAGGCCGCGCTGCCTGGACCATGGCTGCCGCCGCCATCGCAATGGGCGGCAATGTCCGTGTCGGTTTTGAGGACAACATCTACCTGGGCAAGGGGCACAAGGCCGCTTCCAACGGTGAGCTGGTGGCCAAGGTCGTCCGCATCGCCAAGGAGCTGGGCCGCGAGATCGCGACCCCCGCTGAGGCCCGCGAGATCCTGAGCCTCAAGCCCCTGAAGTAATCGCAAAAAACATTTACATATTTTTTAGGAGGAATATTACAATGGCTGAACTGAAAGGCAACAAGTACGGTACCCACCGCGTTATCGAGCCCAAGGGCGTTCTGACCCAGGCTGCATGGAAGATCGACAACGACATGACCAAGGTTTACTCCAACGAGATCGTCTGCGACGTCACTTCCCTGAACATCGACTCCGCTTCCTTCACCCAGATTTCCGAGGCCTGCGGCGGCGATGAGAAGAAGATCGGCGAAATGATCCTGGGCATCGTCGCTGAGCGCGGCAAGCAGCAGAATCCTGTCACCGGTTCCGGCGGTATGTTCAAGGGCGTCGTCGCTCACATCGGCGAGGATCTGAAGAATAAGCCCGGCTTCGACCTGAAGGAAGGCGACAAGATCGTTTCCCTGGTCTCCCTGTCCATGACCCCCCTGAAGATCGACAAGATCCTGGCTATCCACAAGGATATCGACCGCGTTGATATCGTGGGTAAGGCCATCCTGTTCGAGTCCGCTCTGTATGCCAAGATGCCCGAGGATATGTCCGAGCCTCTGGCCCTGGCCGCTCTGGACGTGGCCGGCGCTCCCGCTCAGGCCCGCAAGCTGCCCAAGGAGGGCGACAGCGTCCTGATCCTGGGCGCCAACGGCAAGTCCGGCGTTCTGTGCGGCTGGGAAGCTATGAAGAAGGTTGGCCCCAAGGGCAAGGTCGTGGGTGTTGTCCGCAATCCCAAGCAGGTTCCCGGCCTGATGGAGCTGGGCGTTTACACCGATGTTATCGTGGCCGACTGCACCAAGCCCGTTGAGGTTATGGAGGCTGCTCTGGCTGCCAACGATGGCAAGGAGTACGATCTGTCCATCTGCTGCGTGAACATCGAGTCCTGCGAGATGTCCGCCATCCTGCCCGTCCACGATGACGGCCTGGTGTACTTCTTCTCCATGGCTACCTCCTTCACCAAGGCTGCCCTGGGCGCTGAGGGTATCGGCAAGGACGTCACCATGATCATCGGCAATGGCTACACCAAGAACCACGCTCAGATCACCCTGGATGTTCTGCGCGAGAATCCCAAGCTGCGCAAGCTGTTCGACGAGAAGTATTGCTAATTCCACAAATGCCGGATGCAGGGGAGCTTTTGCGCCCCTGCCTTCGGCCTATTCCCGGATAACAATTACTATTCAGAATTAAAGGAGATACAAATATGAAGACTCGTAATGGTCTGTTTGCCGATGTCCCCGAAAATCTGTGGAACGATTGGCATTGGCAGGTCGCCAACCGCGCTGAGACAGTTGAGGATCTGAAGCGCTACATGACCCTGACTCCCGATGAAGAAGCTGGCGTTGCCAAGACTTTGGGCAAGCTGCGCATGGCAGTGACTCCTTACTATCTGTCCCTGATCGACCTGGACGATCCCTTTGATCCCATCCGCAAGATGGCTATCCCCCGGGCCGAGGAGCTGGAATATGCCGATTATGAGGACGCCGATCCCCTGCACGAGGATACTGACTCCCCCACCCCCGGCCTGACGCACCGCTATCCCGACCGCGTGCTGCTGCTCATCACCGATCAGTGCTCCATGTACTGCCGTCACTGCACCCGTCGTCGTTTCGCCGGTCAGAATGACTGCGAAGTGCCTATGGCTCAGATCGACAAGTGCATCGACTATGTGGCCGCTCATCCCGAGGTTCGCGACGTGCTGCTGTCCGGCGGCGATTGCCTGATGGTGGATGATGACAACCTGGAGTACATCATCAAGCGCCTGCGCGCCATTCCTCACGTAGAGATCGTTCGTCTGGGCTCCCGCACCCCCGTGGTGTGCCCCCAGCGTATCACTCCGGAGCTGTGCAACATGCTGAAGAAGTATCATCCCATCTGGCTGAATACCCACTTCAACACCCCCAAGGAGTTCTCTCCCGAGGCTGCCAAGGCCTGCGCTATGCTGGCTGACGCCGGTATTCCTCTGGGCAACCAGTCTGTGCTGCTGGCCGGCGTGAATGATTGCATCCATGTGATGATGGATCTGGTTCACGGCCTGGTGCAGATGCGCGTGCGCCCCTATTACATCTATGCCTGCGATCCTTCTCTGGGTCTGAGCCACTTCCGTACCCCCGTTTCCAAGGGCATCGAGATCATGGAGGCCCTGCGCGGCCATACCTCCGGCTACTGCATCCCCACCTTCGTGGTGGACGCCCCCGGCGGCGGCGGCAAGACCCCCGTTATGCCTACCTACCTCATCTCTCAGACTCCTCGCAAGGTCATCCTGCGCAACTTCGAGGGTGTTATCACCTCTTACACTCAGCCTGAGCACTATGTGCAGAACTGCCACTGCGATGTCTGCATGGGCAAGAAGAAGGTGGAGAAGACCGGTGTTGCATGGGTCGCCGAGGGCACCAAGCAGCGTTATCTGGAGCCCACCAAGCTGCTGCGTAACGAGCGCCACGTGAAGAAGTAAGGTAAAGAGGTAAAAATATGGAAAGCAAACTCGGCTTGAATTTTGATCTGGTCGAAAAGGCTCGTACATCCGCTGCCAATGTGGCAGCGGATGTGCAGGGCTTTATTGACCAGCATACCACGGTTACCGTGGAGCGCGCCGTCTGCCGTCTGCTGGGCATCGACGGTGTGAATGAGATGGACGTCCCCATGCCCAACGTGCTGGTGGACCATCTGCTGGCGACTTCTCTGCTGCCCGCCGGCGCCGCTTGGGCCATCGGTAACGCTATGGTGGAGACCGGTAAGGATCCCCAGGGTGTGGCTGAGGCTGTGGACAGCGGCGAGCTGGATCTTTCCAAGCTCCCCGCCCATTCCGACAGCGAGATCCGCGCGGCCATCACCCCTGTGGTGAACGCCACCGTGGAGCGCATCAACAAGAACGTTGCCAAGCGCAACGCTTACCTAAAGGAGTGGGGCGACAAGGAAGGCCCCTACCTGTATATCATCGTGGCCACCGGTAATATCTATGAGGATATTATCCAGGCCAAGGCCGGCGCCAAGCAGGGTGCCGACATCATCGCTGTGATCCGTACCACCGGCCAATCTCTGCTGGACTATGTGCCTTACGGCGCTACCACCGAGGGCTTCGGCGGCACCTACGCCACTCAGGAGAACTTCCGCCTGATGCGCGCCGCTCTGGACGAGGTGGGCGAGGAGCAGCACCGCTACATCCGCCTGTGCAACTATTGCTCCGGCCTGTGTATGCCCGAGATCGCCGCTATGGGCGCTTTGGAGCGCCTGGATGTTATGCTGAACGATGCGCTCTACGGCATCCTGTTCCGCGACATCAACATGCAGCGCACCATCGTAGACCAGTACTTCTCCCGTGTTATCAACGGCTACGCCGGCGTTATCATCAACACCGGTGAGGATAACTATCTGACCACCGACGACGCTATTACCGCCGCCCATACGGTGCTGGCCTCTCAGTTCCTGAACGAGGCCTTTGCCAAGGACGCCGGTATGCGCGAGGAGCAGATGGGTCTGGGCCACGCCTTCGAGATGGATCCCTCTGTGGAGAATACCTTCCTGTATGAGCTGGCACAGGCACAGATGGCCCGTGAGATCTTCCCCAATGCGCCGCTGAAGTACATGCCGCCCACCAAGTTCATGACCGGCAACATCTTCCGTGGCCACATCCAGGACGCGCTGTTCAACATGGTCACCATCCTGACCAATCAGCGCCTGTGCCTGCTTGGTATGATGACCGAGGCCATCCATACGCCGTTTATGTCCGACCGTGCTTTGTCCATTGAGAACGCACAGTATATCTTCCGCACTATGAAGGATCTGGGCAGTGAGCTGACCTACAAAGAGAACGGCATCATCCGCAACCGCGCCAACGAGGTACTGACCAAGGCCACCGACCTGCTGGCTGACATCGAGAAGCTGGGCCTGTTCACCACCATCGAGAAGGGTATCTTCGCCGATGTAAAGCGTCCCAAGGACGGCGGTAAGGGCCTGGCCGGCGTTGTGGTCAAGGACGACAAATACTTCAACCCCTTCGTTGAAGTCATGAAAGGCAAGGTGGCAGCAGAATGAGTAGCGGACTGTATAATACCCATAAGATCGATTTCGATACCACACTGGATCTGACCCGCCTGAAGCCATATGGCGACACCATGAACGACGGTAAGGTGCAGACCAGCTTCACCCTGCCCGTCAAGGATGATGAGCGCGGCGAAGAGGCTGCCCGTCAGATTGCCAAGAAGATGGGCCTGGAAGAGCCCAACGTGGCTTACCACTCCGCTTTGGATAAGGAGTTTACCTTCTATGTGGTTTACGGCAGCTGCGTGCATTCCGTGAACTATGAGGACATCCATGTTATCACCGTGGAGTCTGATGTCATGAGCATGGAGGAAACCAACGACTACATCCGTGAGCACATCGGCCGCAAGGTCGTGATGGTGGGTGCCTCCACCGGTACCGACGCCCACACTGTGGGCATTGACGCCATCATGAACCGTAAGGGCTTTGCCGGCCACTACGGTTTGGAGCGCTACGAGATGATCGAGGCGTACAACCTGGGCTCCCAGGTCCCCAACGAGGACTTCATCAAGAAGGCGCTGGAGCTGCACGCCGACGTGCTTCTGGTTTCCCAGACCGTTACCCAGAAGGATGTGCATATCCAAAACCTTACCAACCTCATCGAACTGCTGGAGGCCGAGGGTCTGCGTGACAAGTTCGTGGTCTGCTGCGGCGGTCCCCGAATCACTCATGAGCTGGCCAAGGAGCTGGGCTATGATGCCGGCTTCGGCGCCGGAAAGTACGCAGACGACGTGGCGTCCTTCGCTGTAACCGAAATGGTCAAGCGCGGCATGAAATAAGATGCATGAATTCAGACGGCCATGAGAGACCCCCTTTCATGGCCGTTTGGTCTGTACGAAAAAAGGAGAAGCAAAAATGGAAAAGGCGAGGATACATATTTACTGCGGCGACGGCAAGGGAAAGACCACGGCGGCCATTGGCCTGAGCGTGCGATCCTGCGGCCGGGGCTGGCCGGTGGTTTTAAGCCAATTTTTGAAGGGCTCTACCAGCGGCGAACTGAATGTGCTCCGCAATTTGCCCAACTACCACTACGTCGAAGCGCCTACGACCACCTGCAAGTTCGTTTTTCAGATGGACGACCAGGAGAAAATGGAGTACGGCCAGCAGGTGCGCCAGCACTTTGCCGACACGGTGGAGGCAGTGAAAAAGTATCACGCTAAGCTCCTGGTCATGGACGAGGTGCTGGACGCGGTGGCCATGGGCATGCTCAGTGACGAGGCTCTGGCCGAATTTTTGAGGAACCGTCCGGAGGATTTAGAGGTGGTCATGACAGGCCGCGCCCCTACGCCCTGCACCGATCCCCTGGCCGACTACATCACCCGTATGCAGAAGGTCCGCCACCCCTTTGATAAGGGGCTCAATGCCCGCCTGGGTGTGGAGTTCTGAGGAGAAAGGCCGGGAGGATATACCGCTATCCCTTGCATTTGCAGCCTAACCATGTTACAATTGGATAGTAAACAAATACCCATTGTTTAGTCCCTTAAATTAATAAGGAGGAATAGAAATGGCAAAGAAACCTGTACTGACTGCCGCTGAGGCAGCAAAAATGATTCCCGATGGTGCCACCGTTATGTGCGGCGGCTTCCTGGCCTGCGGCCAGGCCCGTGCCATCGTGAAGGAGCTGGTGAAGCTGGGCACCAAGGACCTGACTCTCATCGCCAATGATATGGGCCGCGCTGTGGGCCCCAAGGGTGAGGAGTTCTTCGGCATTGCCGAGCTGATCCATAACCACCAGGTCAAGCGCATCATTGCCACCCATGTGGGCATGACCCCCGAGGTGGGCCAGCAGAACACCGAGGGCACTCTGGAAGTGAACCTGCTGCCCCAGGGCACTCTGGCTGAGTGCATCCGTGCCGGCGGTGCCGGTCTGGGCGGTGTGCTGACTCCCGTGGGCGTGGATACCCTTATCGAGGAGAGCCCCTTCTGCATGGGCAAGGAGACCATCGACGGCAAGCAGTATTTGAAGATGAAGCCCATCCATGCTGACTTTGCTCTGCTGGGCACCTATAAGTGCGATGAGTTCGGTAACTGCTGGTACAAGGGCACCATGCGCAACTTCAATGTGGTTATGGCCACCGCCGCTGACACCGTCATCGCCGAATGCGAATACATCGTCCCTGTGGGCGATATCGAGCCCGAGAACATTCATACCTATGGTATGTGCGTTGACTACATCGTGGAAGGAGACAGAAAGTAATGGAAAAGTCTGAAATCAAAGCCTTTATTGCCAAGCGCTGCGCAAAAGAGCTGAAGGACGGCGATGTCGTCAATCTGGGTATCGGCCTGCCCACCATGATCCCCTCCTACCTGCCCGAGGGCGTTGAGCTGATCATCCACGCTGAGCTGGGTATCGTCTCTGCCGGTGCTACCCCCAAAGAGGGCGATGCTAACTATGATCCCTACCACGTCATCGACGCCGGCGGCGGCGTTGCCAGCGTGGCTTTCGGCGGCGGCTTCATTGATTCCGCTACCAACTTCGGCCTGATTCGCGGCGGCCATGTGGACGCCTGTTTCCTGGGCGCTCTGGAAGTGGATGCCCAGGGTAACCTGGCCAACTGGATTATTCCCGGCAAGAAGATGCCCGGTATGGGCGGCGCTATGGACCTGTGCGTGGGTGCTAAGCACTGCATCATCTGCATGGAGCACACCGCCAAGGGCAACCCCAAGATCTTTGAGAAGTGCCGCCTGCCTCTGACCGCCTCCCACTGCGTCAATAAGATCATCACCGAGATGTGCGTGCTGGAGGTTACTCCTGAGGGCCTGCTGATGACCGAGATCAATCCCGAGTTCACCGTGGACCAGGTGAAGGCCGCTACCGCTGCCCCCATCACCGTCGCTGCGAACCTTAAGAGCATGGTTGATTGATCCCCTCAGTTGCTCCAATAAGCTGCAGCGCAGCTGCGGACCTATAGCGCAATATTGAGCGGGCCAAGCTATCAGGCATAGCAAGGACATGAAATAATCACCGAGAGAAGTCTGCGGAGGACTTTTCCCGGTGATTATTTTGCATCTGAATCCTGATTGCCGATCCATTTTTACAAGGCTTATTCTGCAGGATTTTCAAATAGTGTGGCATTTGCAATAGAAAAATAGAGATAAAAAGCTATAATAGGGATAATAATAAGCAGCGGGAGGTGCATTTTGTGAAAGTAATTTTGAACCCAGATCAGGAAATTGTCAAAACCGTCCGGGAGGGTCTTAAACGCACCGGGGGCTACTGCCCCTGCCGCCTGGAGCGGACGGAGAACACCAAGTGCATGTGCAAGGAGTTCAAAGACCAGATCAGTGATCCCAATTACGAGGGTTTCTGCCACTGCATGCTCTACTATAAGTCACTAAAGGATTGATTATACCATCGTTTCACAAGGGCGGATACAGCCTTGATGGGCAGAAATGCGCCCATGCTGTGTCAGGCTTCTCGTTAAACGGCGGTAAGAAAGGATATGATAACAATGGCTGAGATTAAGATCACCGCAGAAAACTTTGAAAAGGAAGTGCTGCAAGCCCAGGAGCCGGTGTTGGTGGATTTTTGGGCGGATTGGTGCGGCCCGTGCCGGATGCTTGGGCCTGTTTTGGAGGAGATCGCCCGGGATTACGAGGGCAGCCTGCGGGTAGGCAAGGTGAATGTGGACGAGCAGCTGGCCTTAGCCCAGCGGTTCGGCGTGTCCAGTATTCCGCTGCTGATTCTTTTTAAAAATGGGCGGCCTGTGGCCAAAGCCCTGGGCTACCGCCCCAAGGCAGAGATCCAGGAGCTGCTGAAGGACTTGTGATCATTTTTCCAGCAGCTCGGTGAAGCTGTGGATATAGCCGTCGCAGATGGACCGCATTTCCGCCTCCGAAACATCAAAATATGGGTCATACACGCCCACGGCGTGCATCCCCGCAGCCTTTGCACCCCGGCAGGCGTCCACCGAGTCGTCATACAGGGTACAATCCGCGGGATGCACGCCGCATTTTTTGGCCGCCAGCAGGAAAATATCCGGGTCCTTTTTATCCAGGTTCAGGTCGTGGGCAAAGAAAATGGTCTCGAAATACTCCATTAGGCCCAGGTGCGTCAGGGCGCTGCGGCAGTGGGCGGGTACAGCGGAGGTGAGGACGATCATCCGTTCCCCCTTGCGGCGACACTGGTCCAGATACGCCCGGACGCCGGGCTTCGCCGGCACACGGGTGGCATAAGCATCTCCGGCCATTTCCATCCACTCGGCCATGATCTCCTCGGTGCTCTCCTGCAAATTGCAGTAGGCCTTGGTGAATACCGCCGCCTTGGGGAATATGGTGTGGGCCACGCCCTGGTAGTACTCCTTGGTGTAGGGGAAGCCGCGCTTCTTCAAAAAAGCAATGTCCACCTCCCGCCAAACGCCGTTGGAGTCGATGAGGGTTCCATCCATGTCAAAAATCAGCATATTTTTTTCCTTTCCAGCCAAAACCGCCAGGGGAAGTCTACGGCTTCCTCAGCGTAGTCGATGCCAATGCGCTTGCCGGTATGCAGGATATACTCTGCCGGCGGGGCCGGGGGGAGGCCGATGTCCTCCGGCGAATCGCAGAGAAAGAGTGTGTCCCCGGTGAGGTCCAGCCCGTTTTCCTGCCGGGTAAGTCCCAAAGCCCGGCAGCATTTGCCCGGCCCGTTGAGAAAATTCTTCCGCTGGTAGGTGCTCAGCTGCGCCGAAGGCTTTCCGTACCGCAGGAGGCTCATCTGCTCCGTGCCCCACACCGGCTCCAGACCCCGCAGCAGCACGGCGGAGGGTTCACCCTCCGGCTCCGTGACAAAGTTCAGGCAGCAGTGCATTCCATAGATCAGGTAGATGTACGCATGGCCCGGGGGACCGAACATAACGGCGTTGCGCTGGGTCCTGTGATAGCCATAGGCGTGGGCGGCCTTGTCCGCCGCGCCCACATAGGCCTCCGTTTCCACGATGCGGCAAACCAGGGGTTGGCCCTGCCACATGCGCACAAGGTATCTCCCCAGGAGATCCCGGGCAATGGAGACTGTATCGCCGATATATTTTTCCTGCGGAAGCTTTGACATTTTCTCACCTCGGTGGTATCATCATACCATTATTGCAGAGATCTGTAAATATGAAAGAGGTGGCCGTGTGCAGGAAATCAACTATAAAAAGGGCTTGTCCACGTTTTTGCTGTGCTTTTTGATTTGGGGGTTCCAGCCGCTGTACTGGTATATCTGCGGGGAGTGGGACACCTTTTTTATGCTGGCCTGCCGCATTATTTGGGCGGCCATCTGCTGCCTATGTATCCTGTGGGCTCAGGGAAAGCTGCCCCAGCTGTGGGCAGTGTTTCGGGACAGGCAGATGCTCAAGCGGGAGATTCCGGCGTCGCTTTTCCTGCTGGCGGATTGGGGCGTATACCTGTGGGCGGTACAGAATGGCCGGGTGCTGGAGTGCAGCCTGGGGTATTACATCCAGCCCATTGTGGTGTTTGCCTTCGGCGCGGTAATCTTTCGGGAAAGGGTGAGCTGGCGGCATCTGGTGATTTTGGCGGTAGTGGTGGTCGGCATCGTACTGTCCACGGACGGCTTCGGCGGCGTACCCTATGTAACCATCGCCTTGTCCGCGTGCTTTGCCGTCTATGCAGCCATCAAAAAAAGCCTGATCATCGATTCTGTTGTCAGCACTACGGCGGAGATTCTGATGATGGTACCGGCAGCGCTGCTGTTTATTCTGCTATTCCGCATGGGGGACACCGGTATGGCATCCATTACGCCTCTGCGGCAGCTGATGCTCCTGGGGGCCGGCGTTGTGACGGCCATGCCCATGGTGCTGTACTCTGTAGGCGTAAAGTATCTGCCGCTGACCACAGCCGGTTTCTGCCAATATCTGAGCCCCACCCTGGGCATCGTGTGCGGTGCCATTATGGGGGAATACCTCACGGCGGAAAAGCTGAAGAGCTTTGGCTTTATTTGGGTGGGAGTTGTCCTGTATTGCTTAAATACCATCTACGAGGAGCGGAGGCGGCGGAAAGCCTTGCAAGCTGATGCCGCAAAGGAAAATGCGTAACTTAGAGGCTGCAAAATCTTTGCCGAAAAACCCGGAGGGTTTTTCGACAGTTAAAAAATGCGTAACCTGCGGGGTACGCATTTTTTATGGGTGACAAAGAGAGTGGAATGTGCTATAATAAAATGAATTTTTGTGCAGCATAAGGGAGGGCACACATATGCAGGGCAGGCTTATCGTGTTTGAAGGGACAGATGGCTCCGGCAAGGCTACCCAGACCGCCCTGCTGTGCAGGGAGCTGGACCGGCGGGGTGTCCCCTACCGGAGGCTGGAGTTTCCCCGGTATCAGGAGGAATCCTCGGCGCTGATCCGGCTGTATCTCTCCGGAGCTTTTGGCAGCCATCCCGGGGATGTGAATGCCTATGCGGCCGCCACCTTCTATTCGGTGGACCGCTTTGCCAGCTACCGGCAGGATTGGGGGCAGTTTTACGAAAGCGGCGGGCTGGTTATTGCCGACCGCTACACCACCTCCAACGCTGTGCACCAGACCCCCAAGCTGCCCCGAGAGGAGCGCAGGGCGTTTCTCAAGTGGCTGTTCGATTTTGAATACCGGCTGCTGGAGCTGCCAAAGCCGGATCGGGTGGTGTATCTGGACTTGCCTACGGAGATTTCTGAGGAGATGATGCGCCGGCGGGAGGAGAAGACCCACACTCAGGCGGACATCCACGAGCGGGACGAGGCATATCTGGCTGCCTGCCGGGAGAGCGCGGAGCTCATTATCAATCTGTGCGGCTGGGAGAAAATCGATTGCAGCCGGGACGGACAGATCCGCTCGCCGGAGGACATCCACCGGGAGGTGCTTGCCCGGGTGGAGGATCTGCTTGTCCCCTGAAGGGCAGGAGAAAGGGGGGACACAGGTCCCCGATTTCTCTCCGTATGTTCTCAGCAGGAGCAGCAGGAGTCACCACCGCCGCTGCAGGAGCAGCCGCGGCTATTCCCGTTTCCGCAGCAGCAGAAGAGCAGAAGCAGGATCACAATGAGCCAAATGCAGGAACAGTTGTTGTTGTCAAAGCACATGTTTTTCACCTCACTTACCTGTTGGTACAGTATTGTATGTGGCAGGGTGGAAAAATGGAACTTGTCCGGCTCATATTACAGATAAAACGCAGAAAGGACATACGATTATGGATAATGATAAGCGTTTCCAGACCCAGGATTGGGATACCGATGCGGTGCATCAGCGGATCATCAGTGAGGTGGAGGCTGCATCTGCCCCCACTCCTAAGAAAAAGCACCGCAAGGGGAAATTTAACTGGAAGATCTATGTGGCGGCCGTGGTGCTGGGCTCCATGCTCCTGGCGGGCATCGGCTGGATCCTGGCCAATGACCTGTGCGCCCTGGACAAAGGCGATGAGACCTATACCGTGACCATCGAGGAGGGTGACGGCGTTTTCAAAATCGCCTCCAAGCTGAAGAAGGCGGGTCTCATTGAGCTGAAGGGCTTTTTTGTGCTGTATGAGATCTTCACCGGGGCGAAAAATGACATTGATCCCGGTACCTATGAGCTGAACACCTCCATGGATTACCGCAGCCTGGTACACAACATGTACGATCCCGACGCCAGACGCCGCACCGAGGAGGGCCTGGTGCTTGTCACCATTCCGGAGGGCTACTCCGTGCAGCAGATCGTGGATCTGCTGGCGGAAAAGGGCATTGCCACCAAGGAGGAGCTGGTGGACGCCGTGTCCAACTTCGACTTCGGCGAGGAATATCCGTTTATTGACAACAGCCTCACCGGTCAGATCAATCGCCTGGAGGGCTATCTGTTCCCTGATACCTACGAATTCTCCACGGAAAAAACAGCCGTATTTGCCATTGACACCATGCTCACCAACTTCAACACCAAGGTCAGCGATGAGCTGCTGTCGGAGATCCAGGAGAGCGGCTATACCTTCCGGGAGATCATCACCATGGCCTCCATTATCGAAAAGGAAGCCATCGGCGACTATGAGGAGCGGACCAATGTAGCCTCGGTGCTGTATAACCGCCTGAACAACCCGGACGCAGAGACAGCGGGCCTGCTGCAGGTGGATGCCAGCATCGACTATGCGCTGAGGCTGGAGGGGAAGGACCGCTCCGAGTTTTCCACTGAGCTGGATAGCCCCTATAACACCTATATCCACGCGGGTCTGCCCGTGGGGCCCATCTGCAACCCCAGTCTGGCCTCCATCCGGGCGGCGCTGAACCCCAGCCAGACGGATTACTACTACTATGCCTTAGGTACGGATGGTGTACACCACTTCTTCCGCACCTATAGCGAGCATTTGGCCTTTGTCAACAGTGATATGTACGCCCCTGCATGATGAGAAGGAAGCCGGAGCTGCTGGTCCCCGCCGGGGACATGGAAAAACTGAAAATGGCCGTGTTATACGGGGCGGACGCTGTGTATCTGGCGGGTACGGCCTTCGGGATGCGGGCCTTTGCAGGGAATTTTACCCCGGAGGAGCTGCCCCGGGCGGTTCGTTACGCCCATGACCACGGTGTGGCCGTCCACGCTACGGTGAACACCATGCCCCGCTGGGGCGAGGCGGATCAGCTGCCGGCCTATCTGGAGCAGCTGGATGATGCCGGGGTGGATGCCCTGATCCTGGCGGACCTGGGGGCCTTTACCCTGGCGGGAAAGTATGCACCCCACTGCCAGCGGCACATCAGCACCCAGCAATCTGTGGCCAACCACGTCTGTGCCCAGGCCTGGTATGACCTGGGGGCCAGCCGGGTGGTGCTGGCCCGGGAGCTGGGCCTGGAGGAGATCCGGGCCATCCGGGAGAGGGTCTCGCCGGAGCTGGAGCTGGAGGTATTCTGCCACGGGGCCATGTGTGTGTCCTATTCCGGGCGGTGTCTGCTGTCCAACTACATGACCGGGCGGGACTCCAACCGGGGCGCCTGCGCCCAGCCCTGCCGCTACCAGTATACGCTGATGGAGGAAAAGCGCCCGGGGGAGTATTTCCCCGTGTTTGAGGATGAGAAGGGGACGTATATCCTCAATTCCCGGGACATGTGCATGATCGACCATTTGGATGACCTCATGGACGCCGGGGTGGACTGCCTGAAGATCGAGGGACGGGCCAAATCCGCCTATTATGCCGCCATCGTGGCCGGGGCGTACCGGCATGTGCTGGACGATGTGGCTGCCGGTCGGCCTGCGGACCCTGTGTGGCGGGATGAGGTGGAGCATGTGAGCCACCGGCACTATTCCACCGGATTTTTTTACGGCCAGCCGGGGCAGTATTTTGAAAATTCCCGCTATATAAGGGAGTGGCAGATCTGCGCGGTGGTGTTAAGCTGCGATGAAACGGGCCTGGCCACGTTGAGCCTGCGGAACAAGTTCCGGGCGGGGGACCGGGTGGAAATCGTGGGGCCGGATCTGAAGCCCTTTGAGATGATTGTGCCTATGATGGAGGACGCAGAGGGCCAGCCCCTGGAGGAAGCCAAAACGCCGCAAATGGAGTTTAGAATGCGGCTGCCGCAGCCGGTGCCGGCCATGAGCTTTGTCCGCCACGCGGTGGACCTCAGCGGAAGATAATAAGATGAAAACAGCAGCGTGTGCATTTTTGCACACGCTGCTCAATTTGCCCCAAAAGCCTCGCAGAGTTTGCCGCCCGCAGGCGGCAAAGTAGTCCGATCATTTTTCGCCGCGACATGTGCGTGGGGAAAAATACCGCTCAGGCTGCCAGTGTGGAATTTTGCCGCTTTGCGGCAAAATTATGCGCGCAGCAGACTGCAGGCCCTTTGTCGGAAAAATCCAAAGGATTTTTCGACAGCAAC